>ERZ826016.840-NODE-840-length-33581-cov-18.199129_pt1 | contig 33581 bp, 25 predicted proteins | sample MGYA00519872_ERZ826016 | MGnify/ENA primary metagenome ERZ826016 (study PRJEB31778, sample SAMEA3449218) | human gut metagenome | biome: human gut; feature: human-associated habitat; material: faeces | place: United Kingdom | collected 2010/2012 ... | reverse complement strand
GCCTCTATCAATTTGCTGGATTATGAGATTCGTCCAAATGATCTGATCACATTACTTCCGGGAACGATTATTCAATTTAAAGAAAAAACTGAAAAGGTACGTTTGTGCTTTGCCGGATTCTCTTCGACTTGTGCCGGACGCATTAATCTGATAAAAGCTATCGGAGATGCTTATCCAAAATTATTGGAACTACCTGTAGTTCCTCTCTCCGAAGATATTTCCAAGTATTTAAAAGAATATTTCGCCCTATTATCTCATGTCAGTTGCGATGATTCTTTTGATATGGATCCAGAATTGTCAGAAATTTCTCTTCAGGCAATTCTGACAAGCGTCAAACTCATATACCGAAAACTAATTGTAAAGAATGACAGTTCAAATCGCAAAAAAGAGATTTGTCGAGAATTGATACAATCAATAACAGAGCACTATAAGGAGGAACGTCGTGCACAATTCTACGCAGATCAACTTGGCATTTCTCTCCAACATCTTAGCACCACCGTTAAACAAGTGACAGGAAAAAGTGTGCTTGACACCATTGCTTATATCATTATCATGGATGCTAAAGCAAAATTAAAGGGTACCAATATGACTATTCAGGAAATAGCGTATTCTCTGAACTTTCCCAGTGCAACCTTTTTTGGCAAATATTTCAGACGATATGTGGGAATGACACCTGTAGAATTCAGAAATGGATAAAACTGATTACCTTATCATTCTGTCATCCAGAACGAAGTGAAGGATCTCTTCTTTCACCCATACAAAAGTAGATTCTTCGCTGCGTTCAGAATAGCAGGACAAGATAAAAATATCCTTTATTATTTTTTTCCCAGACTTAGAGAATTGAGTACCACACTTACACTGGAAAATGCCATAGCAGCACTTGCCAACATTGGATTCAATAATAAACCATTGAGTGGAAATAAGACTCCGGCAGCAATAGGAATACCAATCAGATTATAAATAAATGCCCAGAAAAGATTCTGATGAATCAGTCTTACAGTCTGTTTTGATAATTCAAAAGCTTTAGGAAGTAACAACAGATCGGATGTCATCAAGGTTACCATTGCCACATCCATTGCGATATCTGTCCCTTTTCCCATCGCAATGCTGACATCGGCCAAAGCCAATGCTTGTGAGTCATTAATTCCGTCGCCAACCATAGCTACCTTTTTCCCTTGTAATTGTAGTTCACGAACAAACTCTGCTTTATCGTCCGGCAAAGCATCAGCAACAAAGCGTTCAATACCTAAACGAGAAGAAACAGCCAACGCAGTACGTTGTCCGTCACCTGTTAGCATACAGATATCAATGCCCAGACGCTTCAGTTCCCTTACAGCTTCCGCAGAAGTCGCCTTCACTGGATCTGAGACAGCAATAATGGCCAATAATTCACTTCCCCGACCAAAATAAATAATACCTTGACCATCGGACTCATATTGCACCAACATATCAGCCATGATATCTATTACTATTGCATTGAAGTCTTTCAGTAATTTATGGCTTCCAACCCAATAAGTATAACCTTCATAAGAAACTTTTATTCCTTTTCCGGTAATACTTTCGAAACTATCTAGAGTGACAGGCTTGATATTTTCTTCTTGTAAAGCTGCTACAATAGCACCTGCAAGTGGATGTTCAGATTTCATTTCCGCTGCCAACAATACATCTTTGAAATGCATTTCCTGTGGTTGCGCCCACAACCATCCAGTAGCAGTAGGATGACCTTCGGTCAATGTTCCTGTTTTATCAAGTACGACTACATCCACTTTTCTCATTTGCTCCAAAGCGACCGCATCTTTTATAAGAATATGCTGGCTGGCAGCTTTACCAATTCCAACCATTAATGCAGTAGGAGTAGCAAGTCCCAGAGCACAAGGGCAAGCAATCACAAGTACAGATACGGCAGAAAGAATTCCATAGGAGATATATTCACTACCGCCAATCACGATCCATAATATAAATGTCAGAATAGCAATAGCTAGTACGACAGGGACAAAAATACCCGTAATACGATCTACAATACGTTGTACAGGAGCTTTACTGCCCTGAGCTTCCTGCACCATACGGATGATGCGTGCAAGTACAGTTTCAGTTCCGACCTGTGCAGCACGAATAATAAATGAACCACGTTGATTTATTGTTCCGGCTAGTACCTTGTCTCCTTTTTTCTTTTCCACAGGAACCGGTTCACCACTAATCATGCTTTCGTCTACATAAGAATCACCTTCAGAAAGCTGGCCATCTACAGGAATCTGCTCTCCCGGACGAACAACCACCAGATCTCCGACTTGCAATTGTTCTATCAGAATTTCTTCTTCTACTCCATTCCTTAAAACGCGGGCAATCTTCGGCTGCATTCCCATTAGTTTACGAATAGCAGTCGATGTATTCCCTTTAGCGCGTTCCTCCATCAGCTTTCCTGTCAGTACAAAAGCGATAATTACAGCAGAAGCTTCGTAATAAACATGCGGCTCCAATCCACGAGCATACCAGAACTCGGGGAAAAATGTATTGAATACACTGAATAAAAAAGCAATGGATGTACTCAGTGCTACTAGTGTATCCATGTTACTACGTCCTAACTTTGCCTGTTTCCATGCACCGGTGAAAAAAGAACCTCCGAAAAGGATCATTACCGGAATAGTAAGTACTAACTGAATCTCACTTGAATAAGGCATATGCATCAGCACCATAGAAAACAAAAGCAATGGAACAACCAGTATCCAAGCTCCAATAACTTTTCGTTTCAAACGAAGATAACGCTTATGCTGTTCTTCTTCCTGACGTTCTTCTTTATGTGTTTCTTCAATAATTAAATCGTATCCGGCAGCAAGCACTGCAGCACGAATTTCTCCGGGAGTTAATTGATCACTCTCATAGGATACGGTTAATGTATTCGTTGCAAAATTGACCGAAGCTTCTACAACTCCGGTCAGTTTCTTGACTGTTTTTTCGACATTATTAGCGCACCCTGCACAGTGCATATTCAGTACAGGAAACGCTTTCTTTGTTATATTACTCATAATCTATTATTATATATACTATCTAATAAACAATGAGGTAAAGAACAATGTTCACTTCTTGTCCGTTTCCTTTGCCTCCTTTATGACTACAGCTTCGTATTTAAATTTCCGAAAGCCTTCTTTCAGCTTTTCAACATTTGTCTTCTCGGCATCATAGGTAATGGTAACAGTTCGTTCCTTAAGATCGGTTGTAAAGTTTTTAAGCCCTTTCTCGAACTTGATATTGTTCTTCACCTTTCGTTCGCAGTTGGCACATTCCATCTGTGCCACTTTGAAAACGACAGTACGGAAGTCTTTTGCCATAACGGCCGTCACCGAGAGCAAAGCCACCACCAGGGTAGCAATCATTTTTTTAGTCTTCATTAATGTAAGTATTAGTATTGATAAATTCTGTGATCTGTCACTTTTTATTCTTAATCTCTCGCCAGATTGAACCTGACTCCGATATATCCTTTCGCTCCATGAACCGGCCCCCATATCATGGTCGAGTCAAAACGGTCGCCCCAAGGATCGGCAGCATCGATAATCGGATTCTTCTGTTTAAAATTAGTCAGGTTTTCGCCCCCGATGTATATCGACCAGCGGCGGAAGTAGCGTGTCACTTGGGCGCTGAGTTGGCTGAAGCCTTTGTAGCGTGCATCCCACGAAGAGGTTCCGTCGGCAAGTGTGTACGGATTGGGCATACGTCCTCCCCCGTTCATCTGCCATGTGGCATCAAACTGCCACAAACCCAGCGGAGTCTGATAAGAGGCAGTGACGAGGCCTTTATATTTTCCCGTCAGGGGCTTCTCCATCAATTGATGATTATAGGTAGTCTTGGCGTCTGTCCAGCGATATGCGGCAGTCAGCGAGAATCCCTGAAAGAAGGGATAAGTGGCCTCCACCTGAAATACCTGTGAGTACGAGCGTCCGTCGAGATTGTAAAAGGCCACCTCGTGCGGATTCGTATCCATATCGACAACGACCTGTTTCAGGAAGTCGGTGTAATAGTATTCCAGGTTCAGGTTCAGCGTCTTCCCGAAAAGCGGGATATATCCCGATATGCTTGCTCCATAATTCCAAGCCTCTTCCTGATCGAGATGATCGGCGATGCTCACCTTGCGGCTGCTTGCCATCAGATAATTATTCTCGGCAAGCACATGGTTGGTGCGATATCCCTTTCCGGCGGAAAGACGGAAATGAACAAAGTCATTGGGGTTGTACTTAATGTGCGCACGCGGAGTCACAAAGAATCCGTACTCACTGCTATGGTCGCCACGAAGTCCGGCCATCAACACGAACTTATTATCCAGGTTGAAGGTATACTGTGCGTAGGCCCCGCCCACCGATTCACGTGCAAAAGCTTTCGTCAACGGTGTTTCAGCGTTATTGGTCAGTCGGTAATGCTGGTCGTATCCGTCATAATTATAGCTGAAGCCTGCAGATAGATTGTGCTCTTTCGTAAATTCGGTTTCGAACATAAGTGAAGCATAGGCGTTGGATTGGTCGACGTTATAGATCTTCCGTCCATAAAGTGCATCTTGATTGTGCAACGTACCGGACAGAATCAGTGCAAGATTGGTATTCTTCTCCTTATTAAATATATAGGCATTCTTGGTAAAGGCCTCGTAGCGCCGGGTGTCGATGTCTATTTCATACCGATCGGCTGCCGGCACGCCGCTATGACTCACCTGACCGCCTTTTCTGCTTTCGTCCAATGCCTTGATGCCTGCCTGAAACACATAATGATCCCCCATATATGCCCAGCGATTCCAGAAGTTATACTGCTCTATCCGGGGAATATCGGCAAAGCCGTCATCATTGCCGTCGTGTGCCTTTGTTTCATTCTCGTAATGCGCCAGCAATGAAGTACTCCACCGCTTGGACAGTTTCACGGTGGCGTCTGCATTCGCTTCATAACGATTGGTAGTACTGGCAAAGAGGTTGGCCGAAACCCAATCGGCCTCAGGCAACTGTGGCTTCTTAAACTCAACATTGATCTGCCCCGTAAGGGCCTCGTAACCGTTTTTTACTGACGAGATTCCCTTTGAAACCTGTATGCTATGCATCCAGGGACCGGGCACATAACCCAACCCATAAGGAGAAGCAGCACCACGATAGTTCGGGATATTCTCGGTCAGCATCTGCACATAGGTTCCGGAAAGCCCGAGCAACTTGATCTGTTTCGCTCCCGTTGCAGCATCCGAATAGCTGACGTCTACCGACGGATTGGTAACAAAACTTTCACCGAGATTGCAACATGCCGCACGGCAGAGCTCGTCGCTGGTAATGATCTCTTCGTTCATCACACTGCTGCGCAACTTCAGCGTACTCAACTTACGGCTGACAATCTGCACTTCACTCAGTTCCATTCCTTCGCGCAGCACCACGTCCAGAACGGCTTTCTTATCGTTCACTTGTATGGTGTCGTTTTCGTAACCTATAAAACTTACGATCAGATGATTGGACTTGTCGGGTTTAGATATGGAAAAAGTACCGTCCTCACGAGTGGCTACCCCACCGGAAATGTTTTTCCAGAAAACGTTGGCGCCTATAATCGGTTCGCCTGCCTGATCTTTCACCGTACCGCTCACTTGCGCCTGTACGGTCAGACTGCCGAGAAGCAGTCCGGTCAATAACATGTATTTCATTAAATTTCTTCGTTTGTCTTTTTTATTCGGTTTCTATTCAATAAGAAACAGATAGGATTCACCGCAGACTGCACAGGGTGACACAAGTTACCCGGCTCCAACAATCTACGGAATCAATCCTTAAACGGTGAAAGCCAGTGCAATCTGCGATGCAATCCAAACAATAAAAATCGAAGAAACTAAATAAGCAAAGTAGAATAAAGAGCCAGATAATGCCGGGAACTTGTCTTGGGTGGCGGTATCACATAAGGAGGATCCAACACCTCATCGCGGAAAAGAGCGCATAGCAAGTCCGATACCTGGTCACAAAGCAACAAGCTGACAGGAGCAGGAACAGAGGATTCGAATGCCTGCTTTACCAGATCAAGCTTATAGATGGTCGCCGTACATCCCTCGCCCCGGCATGATTTATGGAACTCAAAGTCAAACTTACCACAGAAGCCGCATTTGTCGGCACAGCAACAATTGGCCGTTTCACAACCACTGCAACAATATTGGGCAACAGAGACTCCCGCTCCTACATATACTATAAGGAGAGAAAGAATAACGGCAAGTATATAGCGGAATCTCTTCATAACGGTTGCAAAGATAAGCAGATTTAACCAGCCTGCCACATTCTTTTTTCTTTTTTTATGCTGTCGATTCACTAATATGAACTATATTTGTCGATAGTGAACGATTATATAAATGTTGAATTTAAAGAAGAACCCCTTATGAAAAAACAATATGTCAGCCTGCTTGCGATAATACTTGCTACAAGTGGCTTTTTATTTTCTTGCGGTGACAAGATGAACAAGAATACCGGTGCACTGGAATTCGACAGTATACAGGTAAACGAAACAGCACATCTCTTCGGAGATACCGCAAAACCGGCATGTAATCTGACCATCAATTTCGCCTATCCGGTGAAGTCGACGGACAATAAACTGAAAGACAGCCTGAACAGCTACTTTATAGCCGCCTGCTTCGGTGAAGGATATATCGGAGAGAAACCGGCGCAGGTGGTAAAGGAGTACACCGAACATTACGTAAAAGAATATCGCACAGACCTCGAACCGATGTATGCCGAAGACGAAAAGAACAAAGAGAGTGAAGGCTCCATCGGTGCATGGTACTCATACTATAAAGGGATAGAAAGCCACGTGCAACTTTATTATAAGAATCTGTTGGTCTATCGCATTAACTACAATGAATATACCGGAGGCGCACATGGTATTTATATGTCTACTTTCCTGAATATGGACCTGCGCACCTTGAGCCCGATACGTCTGGATGATATTTTTGTAGGAGAGTATCAGGAAGCTCTCACCGATTTATTATGGAACCAGCTCATGGCAGACAATAAAGTTACTACACGCCAGGAAGTGGAGGATATGGGCTATACAAGTACAGGAGACCTGGAACCGACTGAGAACTTCTACCTAAGCCCCAAAGGTATCACCTTCTATTATAACATTTATGAAATTGCTCCTTATGTGATGGGCCCGGTAGAAATTACCTTGCCTTATGAGATCATGTCACATCTGCTGAGTGATGATACTATGGCATTGAACGAAATAAGAAACGAGAATTAATAATTCATAAATTATTCACATGGAAATCATTCTAAAGTACTTCCCAGACCTCACAGAGGCGCAGAAGCAGCAATTTGCGTCCCTCTATGATCTCTATACGGACTGGAATGCAAAAATAAACGTCATATCACGTAAAGACATCGAAAACCTGTACGAACACCACGTACTCCATTCATTGGGTATAGCTAAAGTGATTCGCTTTACTCCCGGCACCCGCATCATGGATCTTGGAACGGGCGGTGGTTTTCCGGGTATTCCCCTTGCCATCTTATTCCCCGAGGTGAAGTTCCATCTTGTTGACAGCATCGGGAAGAAAGTACGTGTAGCAACGGAAATAGCCAACAGCATCGGACTGAAAAACGTGACTTTCCGCCATGCACGTGTTGAGGAGGAAAAGCAACTCTTCGATTTCGTTGTAAGCCGTGCCGTGATGCCGTTGGCCGACTTGCTGAAAATCATCCGCAAAAACATCGCTTCCGAGCAACACAATGCTATGCCCAACGGACTGATCTGCCTGAAAGGTGGTGAGCTGGCAAATGAAGCCATGCCTTTCAAGAATAAGACCATGATGTATGATCTGAAAGACTATTTCGAAGAAGAATTCTTTGAAACGAAGAAAGTGGTTTACGTGACGCCTTAATCACAGAAATAATGACTAACATATACCTATCATGAAAATAAAAAGGTTTGAGTTTAATATGTTCCCTGTAAACTGTTATGTTTTGTGGGACGACACTCTTGAAGCTGCCGTGATAGATCCCGGTTGCTACTATGAGGAGGAAAAACAAGCGTTGAAGAACTTCATTCACAAAAATGGCCTGAACGTAAAGCACCTCCTTAATACGCACCTGCATCTGGACCATATCTTTGGAAATGCTTTCATGGTCAAAGAATTCAGTCTGCCGGTGGAAGCCAACAAAGCCGATGAATTCTGGATTGACGAAGCTCCGAAACAAAGCCGCATGTTCGGTTTTCATTGGAACGAACTGCCCGCACCGATAGGACACTATCTTCATGACGGAGATATCATCAACTTCGGTAACACTACGTTGGAAGCTATCCACGTACCGGGACATTCACCGGGTAGCCTTGTTTACTACTGTGCCGCAGATCATTGCATGTTCTCCGGTGACGTACTTTTCCAGGGCAGCATCGGACGTGCCGACCTTACCGGTGGTAATTTCGACGAACTGAAAGAGCACATTTGTAGCCGCCTGTTCATACTGCCCAATGAAACGATTGTCTATCCCGGACATGGCGCCCCGACCACTATCGGTATTGAAAAGGCGGAAAATCCATTCTTCAGATAAACTTTAAAAACAGATACTATCATGAAAAGCGACCTATTAGCTTGCCGCCACATCGGCATCAGCGAAAAAGACGAAGAGAAAATGCTCCGGAAAATAGGAGTCGGCAGTCTGGATGAGTTGATAGACAAAACCATCCCTGCAAACATTCGTCTGAAAGAACCGTTGGCATTGCCCGCGCCTATGACTGAATATGAGTTCGGACAACACATCACCCGGTTGGCGTGCAAAAACAAACTTTACACAACGTATATCGGCCTCGGCTGGTATAACACCATTACCCCCGCCGTTATTCAACGGAATGTATTCGAGAATCCGGTATGGTACACTTCTTATACCCCCTACCAGACAGAAGTTTCGCAAGGGCGCCTCGAAGCGTTGATGAACTTCCAGACTGCAGTATGCGACCTGACGGGTATGCCACTTGCCAACTGTTCTCTGTTGGATGAAGCTACGGCTGCTGCCGAAGCCGTCAGTATGATGTATGCCCTGCGTCCGCGTGATATGCAGAAGTCCGGTGCAAACGTAGTGTTTGTGGACGAGAGCATTTTCCCACAGACACTGGCCGTAATGACTACACGTGCTATCCCGCAAGGTATTCAGATACGCACGGGAAAATATTCCGAACTGGAACTGACACCGGATATTTTTGCCTGTATACTGCAATATCCGAATGCGAGCGGAAACGCAGAAGATTACCGTGCCTTTGTAGAGAAAGCCCATGCTGTCAACTGCAAAGTAGCCGTTGCCGCCGATATCCTGAGCCTTGCCCTGCTCACCCCTCCCGGAGAATGGGGAGCTGATATTGTATTCGGTACCACCCAACGCCTCGGTACACCGATGTTCTATGGCGGACCGTCAGCCGGGTACTTCGCTACGCGCGACGAATACAAACGTAATATTCCGGGACGTATCATCGGTTGGTCAAAAGATAAATACGGAAAACTCTGTTACCGTATGGCACTGCAAACCCGCGAGCAACATATCAAACGGGAAAAGGCTACTTCAAATATCTGTACCGCACAGGCTTTGCTGGCAACCATGGCGGGCTTTTATGCTGTGTACCACGGTCCGGAAGGTATTCACGCCATTGCAGAACGTATCCACAGCATCGCCGCATATCTGGAAAAGTGTATCAAGAAACTGGGATACAAACAAGTGAATGACCAATACTTCGACACCCTTCGCTTTGTGTTGCCCGACAGTGTATCTGCCCAACAGGTACGTACCATCGCATTGAGCAAGGAAGTCAATCTGCGCTACTTTGATAATGGAGACGTAGGTATGAGTATTGACGAAACAACTGACGTATCCGCTGCCAATGTATTGCTTTCCATCTTTGCCATTGCCGCAGGAAAAGACTACACCAAAGTGGATGATATTCCCGTAAGCAATACTATTAATAAGACTCTGAAACGCCAGAGTGCTTATCTGACACATGAAGTCTTCAATAAATATCATACGGAAACGGAAATGATGCGTTACATCAAGCGTCTCGACCGTATGGACATCTCCCTCGCCCACTCCATGATTTCCCTCGGTTCCTGCACCATGAAGCTGAACGCTGCGGCGGAAATGCTGCCTCTCAGCCGTCCGGAATTTATGTGCATGCATCCGCTTGTTCCCGAGGACCAGGCAGAGGGTTATCGTGAATTGATAAACAATCTCAGCGAAGAACTGAAAGTCATCACAGGCTTTGCAGGAGTCAGTCTGCAACCGAACTCCGGTGCGGCAGGTGAATATACAGGACTACGTGTTATCCGCGCTTATCTGGAAAACATCGGTCAGGGACACCGCAACAAAGTGTTGATTCCTGCTTCCGCCCACGGCACAAATCCGGCATCTGCCATCCAGGCAGGTTTCACTACCGTGACTTGCGCTTGCGACGCACAGGGCAATGTGGATATGAACGACCTTCGTGCCAAGGCGGAAGAGAACAAAGACGACCTTGCCGCACTGATGATTACCTATCCTTCTACACACGGTATTTTTGAGACGGAAATCGTAGAAATCTGCCGCATCATCCATGATTGCGGTGCACAGGTATATATGGACGGTGCCAATATGAATGCCCAGGTTGGCCTGACGAATCCCGGCTTTATCGGTGCGGACGTTTGCCACCTGAACCTGCATAAGACGTTCGCTTCGCCTCATGGCGGCGGTGGTCCGGGCGTAGGTCCTATCTGCGTTGCGGAACATCTGGTTCCGTTCCTGCCGGGACATCCGCTGTTCGGTACTCCCGTCAACACAGTGTCTGCCGCTCCGTTCGGTAGCGCCGGTATTTTGCCTATCACTTACGGATATATCCGCATGATGGGTACGGAAGGATTGACACGTGCTACAAAAATAGCTATCCTCAGCGCCAACTATCTGGCAGCCTGTCTGAAAGATACGTATGGTATCGTATATCGTGGTGCCACTGGCTTTGTTGGTCATGAAATGATATTGGAATGCCGCAAGGTACACGGAGAGACGGGTATCAGCGAAAATGATATCGCCAAACGACTGATGGATTATGGTTATCATGCTCCTACCCTCTCCTTCCCTGTTCACGGCACACTCATGATAGAGCCGACAGAAAGCGAAAGCCTTGCCGAACTGGATAACTTCGTAAATGTGATGCTGACCATATGGGAAGAAATTCAGGAAGTGAAAGAAGGAAAAGCGGATAAGGAAGATAATGTGTTGATAAATGCCCCACACCCTGAATATGAAGTAGTTGCCAGTAACTGGGAACATAGCTATACAAGGGAAAAGGCAGCTTATCCGATAGAAAGTGTACGCGAAAACAAGTTCTGGATAAACGTGGCGCGCGTGGATAACACGCTGGGCGACCGTAAGTTGTTGCCGACGTGCTACGGATGTTTTGAATAAAAGACAAAAAAATAATACCAATTCCTGCAAACGCCCGTTTCCGGATTTCGAAAACGGGCGTTTGATTCTTAATAAAGAATATATTTCCTCATGTTTACCTAATTCTAATATATTCTTTATATTCGCACAACAGTCAATACAGACCAACAAATATCTCGCTCATGAAATTAATCTTCTTCCTATTGCTATATGCCAGTTGCTTCAGCAGTTGTACTTCTCGCCTTTCTCCAAAGGACACCGAAATAAAAGCCCTCAGCGATTCGCTGAAAGTACGCTGTAACGATCGGATCATGCAAACCGACTCACTGCGCATCGAAGCTGAAAATTTCATGGCTCACACCCAACCGGGAACTCCTGAATATTTCCTTGCCCGCCAGTACTACATCAACTCTTATTTCAACGAGAAAAACTTCCCGCGTGTGCTGGAGATGCTAGACGAAACAGAGCGGATGCCCGGCTACAAAGACTTGCCCGCCACCCAAGCCAATTATCTCTATACACGCTCCCGCTGCTACCAATTCATGCAGCAATATGATAAAGCGATTGCCATTTCACGGCAAATAATGGATTTGGTGCCCACGCCCGGTGATACCCTTGCGCATGAAGGCATCCGTACCCGTGCCGTAGGTGCCATGAACAACGTGAACAACATCTTCTACTTCACGAACCGTACCGACCAAGGCGCCGAATGGTTCCACCGACTCCGCACCAACCCGCCTGCATTACTCGACGAATGCTGTCGCCGCGACATGATGATATTCGAGGGCTATCTGCGAGGACTTGCCGGACAAAAAGAGCGGGCAGAAGCTGTAATGGACAGTGCCCACGCTTTACCCGTCTATCGGAAGACAGCAGAAAACACCTTCCGCGATTGCTCCTTTGCCGCCAGCGTATATTATGCGCTTCCCCACCGCAAAGATGATATGGAACGCCTGTTGAAACATGCCATCTCTGAAGGACGCAAAGACCGCTACATACCGGGTATCAATTGGGCCATGAGTCTGCTCGGAAATATATACTCCCGGCAAAACCGGTTTCAAGAAGCCGTGCAATTACAATATCAGGGACTGGAAATCGGTCTGAGGTTGCAGGACAATGTATTTTGCGCACGTTGCTATCATGAACTGAGCAATCTATATTACAAATGGGGGATGTATCCACAGGCTCAATATTACATTGACAAAGTTTTCGCCTGGCAGGAAAACACCAATACCAACCTGAAAGACAAAGGAGCATATCATCTGACCAAATGGAGCATTGTACAAAAACTTCCGGGCTACCGGCGGGAAGAGCGATTGAAACTGCTGGCGACGGCGGATTCTTGTTTTCTTCTTTCCGAAATCAAGCAAACGGCCCAGACGCATTTTTACAAAGCAATCGACCGGATAATGATCTTGCCATACGAATCGGCAAAAGGATTGGAAGATATAGAAAGGTATTACGGATCCAACACCTCCACCGCATCCGATTACAATGTTGAAGCACTGCGTGCCATCGCTTTATTCCGCTTGGGACGCGATGCCGAAGCCCGAAAAACAATACTTGCCATCAAAAAGTATAACTCTACGGACAGCTACCACTTCCTTGATACACTGATGAGCCATTACATACATCGGGAAGACAATGCCGTCATCGCCCACCTCACCCGCTTGCGCGAACCGCTTTTACAAGTCTACCTGGAACAGAAGACCCGCGAAGCGGTAGTAGAAGCCGATATCCGTTATCAGACAGAACAGAAAGAGAAAGAGAACCGTTTGCTCTCCGCCGAAGTAGAGCTGAAGAGCAGTCGCTTGCAAACATTTATCTTCACCGGACTCTTCCTGCTCGCTATAGGAGTCGGCATAGGCGGCTGGTTATGGATGCGTCTTCGCCTGAAAGAACGGGAGAAACTTTTCTCACAGCAGCAATTGCACGAACAGAGCCAACGCCTGCAACAACTCATAGCTTCCAGGCAAGAGCTGAACAACCGCAACGAAGAACTCCTCCGTCAATTGGTCGACATACAAGCCACACACGACAAAACCTGCGACTTAGAGCACGTAATGGAGAGCCTGCAACCTTGCCTGCTCACCAACAGAGAAGAAGAACAGTTCCGCACCGCCTTCGCTTCGCTCTATCCCACCGTACTGCATAGCTTGCGTTCCATCTGTCCGCGCATCACCCGTACCGAAGAATTGTTCTGTATGCTTATCGTATTGAAGCAAAACAACGAAGAAATATCCCGCACATTGGGCATCACCCGTAGCAGTGTATTGAAAAACCGATACCGCCTGCGCACCAAGTTAGGCCTGCCCGAAGGGTGTGATCTTGACTCTGAAGTACGTGCCTTACTGCTGCCGGAATAAAGCTTTTTCCTCCCCTTTCCTTTTTTATGCGAAAACGCATCCCCTTGTATACCTCTCATATACAAGGGTTTTTATATTTGTCCTTAGTTTTGTCCATACCGTTTTTTAGGTTTATTCGACTCTGATTTCTTACATTTGAGTGGCTTTAACGAAATACATCGTTTACGCCGGACTATAGACAAAACAAACCAATGAATCTAACAAACGAAATTATCGGAGGACTCCTCCTCATTTTATTATTCGGTGTAACATTCCTCATTCGTTACGCTTTCATTGAACGTAACGTCATACGACATACCCAAATGCGGCTTTCCAAAATAGAAGAGGAAGTCCAAAAACATCCGTTGACCTGTCCGCTGAAACAGCAGATAGAACAGCAAGCTGAACAGCAGTCACTCTCCGATCCGGAAAGTCCACATTCTTCACAGACAGCCTGCTTTCAGTCGCGACTCACCACTGCTGAAGTGGAAGTCAATTTCCGCAACCACTTTACATCACTGTATCCCAATGCTATACACCGCCTTCGCACCATATCCCCGCGGATTACCCGCGTCGATGAGTTGCTCTGTATGCTCATCCTCTTGAAGCAGAATAACGAAGAGATAGCCCATCTGCTGGGAGTCAGCCGCTCCACCGTATTGAAAAACCGGTACCGGCTGCGGTGTAAACTGCAATTGCCGGTAGGCGTAGACCTGGATACCGAAGTACGCAACCTGCTCGCCCCGGATGAGGAACAAACACCGTCGGATATGAATGTGAAGCAATAGTAACCGCTGATATAGTAGAGAATATATTATCAACTTAAAAAAAAGTATAAGTATGAAAAACCAAGTAAAGGAAAAGTATCTGGCTCCCCAAATAGAGGTGATACAGATGGAGACAGAAGGAACATCATGTGTAATTGCAGGAAGCGGCAACTTAGGAGGATTCGGCAACGGAGGCTCTATAGGCACGTCTTCCCGCAGCTACGGACGTTCGCGCGGCAGCCGCAACGCATCTTCAAGCGAGCTGGAAGACCTGATTAATGATATCCTCACCATCGAAAAATAACTAAAAAACGAACAGCATGAAAACAAGAAGATTTCATCAAAGCATCGTTCTGATGGCCGCGGCACTGGCAACAGTAGCCTGCCAAAATGAACTGAAGGAAGAGTACAACGAACCCAAACCGGGTGAGAAGATAACCATGACCATCCGGGCTACACAAGGCGCGGCCTCACAGACGCGCACCGACTATGAAGACAAGCTGGGAATAGCCGGTATAGCTGTGAAGTGGGAAGGCGGAAGTACAGACGGTGCACCGGTGGAGAGGATTAAAGTATTCGGCGTCAATGCAAATGAGCTGGGTTACTCGGTAGATTTCAATAGCCTGCCAAGCAGTCTCAGCCAGGACGGAACGAGTATCAGCTTCGAAGGAACCATTGATGCAAGGAGCCTCTACTTTGCCATGTATCCCGCTGACAATTGCATCTACAATACTGAAGGTCAAGCCATCTACACCTCCTTCTCAGGCCAGACACAAGACTGCGCCAAGCCCATGGCGCACCTCAAAGGCTTCGACCTTATGGTGGGACGAGCAGCGACACCGGGCTCGTATGATAAACTCACATTCAGCCACGAGGCCGCGATGATACGCTTCAGCCTCAAAAACGTGCCTTCTACAGAGAAAATCACCCGTGTGAGCCTCGCTGCCGCCAATAACAAACTGAGCTCCCGGATGTACGCATTGCTCGCCGGCTCGTCAATAGACGGGTTAACCGTCGAAGCGGATACGGATTACGCCCCGGTGTCAAGCCTCAGCCTCGACATCACTAACCATACCCCCTCCACGGAGCCGCTGAAAGCCTACATGATGATACCTCCATGCGATCTGAGCAACGACCTGCTCACCGTCACCGTAAACACGGAAAGCGGCAATACCTACACCGGCGATTTGACAACCGCAGCCGGCACCTTGCTGGAAGCCGGTCTGTGCTATACCTTAGAACCCACGTTAGCACTCGGCAAAACCATCAGCCTGCCACCCGCTACGGAGGGGAGTTTGGAAAGTACCTTGAACAATATAACCCCGCCCCCGGAACAAACCGAACTGGCCGTGACGGGTGCGGTAAACACCGACGACATCACCGCCCTGGCCACTTTCTTGAAAGAAAACAAGGCTGAGAAAATCACCGCCATCGACCTGTCCGGCATCAGCGGCATAGCCGAGGTGACAGGCTTTGCAGACTGCGCAAAGCTAGAAAAAGTCATACTGCCCGACCCCGCGGACGCCATTGGCGACAATGCCTTTGAAGGCTGCACGGCACTGACCACAGTCATCCAGAACGAACCGATGCCCGCCGATGCCGCACCCGCCACCCGCGCCAGTATCTCCAAAAGCATAAAAAGAATAGGAAACAGCTCCTTTAAAAATTGCACCTCGATGACCGAAATGTTCCTGCACGCCGATATACAAAGCGTAGGAAACAGCGCCTTTGAAGGGTGCACGGCAATGACAGCCCTCATATTCGAAGGCACAAAAGCGGCCAACGGAAACGGCGGTATAAGCTTAGGGACCGGCATCATAACCGGAACGCACCCGGACATCAAAATATTCCTGCCTGCCATCACCGAGCTCGCAATGGCCACCGCGTATAAGACAATCCTGGGAGAAAATCCCACCTACTACAACTTCGCGGGCTACGGCAGCGCCACTACCACTGAAGAGAAAACGAACCCCGCATCGTACACACTCATCCCCACGGTTCCAGTTGATACAATGCAGTTCACCGTGGAGGTGGAAAGTGGCGATCTGGGATTCAGCATTCCCTTCCCCGAATCCGGCAATACTCCCGCGAATATCACGGTAGATTGGGGTGACGGTACAGCCGTTGTCGCAGTACCCAAAGGTACGACGCTTGCAGCGGGTGACGCATTCCAGCACACGTACGCCGTAACGGGCACATACATCATCACCATCACCTCGGATGCGACGACGGATAAACAGCAAATACCGGTGCTGAAATTTGAGCAAAGAACCGGCTCTTACAACACAAATAAACTGGTGAGCCTTGAAACGGCATTGCTCAATATGGATTATTTCAATTTAAATAATACATTCAAGTCTTGCGAAAAATTAACCACAATCCCGGGAAATCTTTTCGAAAAGAACACAAAGGCTACATACTTCAGCAGTTGTTTCGAAAACTGTATCGCATTACAGACAATTCCGGAAAATCTTTTCGGAAAGAACACGGTGGCTAAAGACTTCGGCTATTGCTTCGCTACCTGTAGCGCATTAAAGACAATCCCGGAAAAACTTTTCGAGAATAACACAGCGGCTACAAACTTCGGCTATTGCTTCTATAATTGTACCGCATTAGAGACAATCCCGGGAATGCTTTTCGCGAAAAACGCAGAGGCTGTATACTTCAACTCTTGCTTCTCTCGCTGTAGGGCATTAAAGACAATCCCGGGAAATCTTTTCGAAAAGAACACAATGGCTACAAACTTCAGCTTTTGCTTCTCCAACTGTAGTAGTACCCAATTAACCACAATCCCGGAAGAGCTTTTCGCGAAGAACACAGCGGCTGAGAACTTCAGCCGTTGCTTCCAAGGCTGTGAAGCATTAAAGACAATCAAGGGAGGGCTTTTCGCAAATAACAAAAAAGCTACTGACTTCAGCTATTGCTTCGACGAGTGTAGCGAATTGCAGGCAATTCCGGAAGAGCTTTTCGCGAACAACACAGAGGCTACAGATTTCGGCAATTGCTTCTCTAGCTGTTACGCATTACAGACAATTCCGAAAGGGCTTTTCGCAAATAACAAAAAAGCTACCAGCTTCAGCGAGTGCTTCTCTAACTGTCACGCATTAGCCACAATCCCGGAAGGGCTTTTCGCGAAGAACACAATGGCTACAAAGTTCAGCTTTTGCTTCTCTGGATGTACCAAGATGGAGTTAAACGCAAATATATTCGTCGATCCCACCGCGACCGAAGAGGAGAAATTAAACCGTTTCATGGATAAGTCCATGAACTTTAAGTATTGCTTCCAAAACTACGCTGAAAATAACACTACGTCAGGTATCGCCCCCGCCTTGTGGAACTATGCGAAAGGTTCGGGCCAATGGCAGACGGAAAATTGCTTCACCAACTGCAAGGTGTCAAATCACGCCGACGTTCCGAGTGATGGTAGTTGGGGCACTCCCAAGGCTCCTAACTAAGCATACCCCCAAAAACCTCTGCGAAACAGTCCTTAACCGCTGGGTCGCAGAGGTTTTCACTAAATAATAATTCATCAACTTAAAAGAAACAAGCATAAGTATGAAAAACCAAGTAAAAGAAAAGTATCTGGCTCCCCAAATAGAGGTGATACAGATGGAGACAGAAGGAACATCATGTGTAATTGCAGGAAGCGGCAACTTAGGAGGATTCGGCAACGGAGGCTCTATAGGCACGTCTTCCCGCAGCTACGGACGTTCGCGCGGCAGCCGCAACGCATCTTCAAGCGAGCTGGAAGACCTGATTAATGATATCCTCACCATCGAAAAATAACTAAAAAACGAACAGCATGAAAACAAGAAGATTTCATCAAAGCATCGTTCTGATGGCCGCGGCACTGGCAACAGTAGCCTGCCAAAATGAACTGAAGGAAGAGTACAACGAACCCAAACCGGGTGAGAAGATAACCATGACCATCCGGGCTACACAAGGCGCGGCCTCACAGACGCGCACCGACTATGAAGACAAGCTGGGAATAGCCGGTATAGCTGTGAAGTGGGAAGGCGGAAGTACAGACGGTGCACCGGTGGAGAGGATTAAAGTATTCGGCGTCAATGCAAATGAGCTGGGTTACTCGGTAGATTTCAATAGCCTGCCAAGCAGTCTCAGCCAGGACGGAACGAGTATCAGCTTCGAAGGAACCATTGATGCAAGGAGCCTCTACTTTGCCATGTATCCCGCTGACAATTGCATCTACAATACTGAAGGTCAAGCCATCTACACCTCCTTCTCAGGCCAGACACAAGACTGCGCCAAGCCCATGGCGCACCTCAAAGGCTTCGACCTTATGGTGGGACGAGCAGCGACACCGGGCTCGTATGATAAACTCACATTCAGCCACGAGGCCGCGATGATACGCTTCAGCCTCAAAAACGTGCCTTCTACAGAGAAAATCACCCGTGTGAGCCTCGCTGCCGCCAATAACAAACTGAGCTCCCGGATGTACGCATTGCTCGCCGGCTCGTCAATAGACGGGTTAACCGTCGAAGCGGATACGGATTACGCCCCGGTGTCAAGCCTCAGCCTCGACATCACTAACCATACCCCCTCCACGGAGCCGCTGAAAGCCTACATGATGATACCTCCATGCGATCTGAGCAACGACCTGCTCACCGTCACCGTAAACACGGAAAGCGGCAATACCTACACCGGCGATTTGACAACCGCAGCCGGCACCTTGCTGGAAGCCGGTCTGTGCTATACCTTAGAACCCACGTTAGCACTCGGCAAAACCATCAGCCTGCCACCCGCTACGGAGGGGAGTTTGGAAAGTACCTTGAACAATATAACCCCGCCCCCGGAACAAACCGAACTGGCCGTGACGGGTGCGGTAAACACCGACGACATCACCGCCCTGGCCACTTTCTTGAAAGAAAACAAGGCTGAGAAAATCACCGCCATCGACCTGTCCGGCATCAGCGGCATAGCCGAGGTGACAGGCTTTGCAGACTGCGCAAAGCTAGAAAAAGTCATACTGCCCGACCCCGCGGACGCCATTGGCGACAATGCCTTTGAAGGCTGCACGGCACTGACCACAGTCATCCAGAACGAACCGATGCCCGCCGATGCCGCACCCGCCACCCGCGCCAGTATCTCCAAAAGCATAAAAAGAATAGGAAACAGCTCCTTTAAAAATTGCACCTCGATGACCGAAATGTTCCTGCACGCCGATATACAAAGCGTAGGAAACAGCGCCTTTGAAGGGTGCACGGCAATGACAGCCCTCATATTCGAAGGCACAAAAGCGGCCAACGGAAACGGCGGTATAAGCTTAGGGACCGGCATCATAACCGGAACGCACCCGGACATCAAAATATTCCTGCCTGCCATCACCGAGCTCGCAATGGCCACCGCGTATAAGACAATCCTGGGAGAAAATCCCACCTACTACAACTTCGCGGGCTACGGCAGCGCCACTACCACTGAAGAGAAAACGAACCCCGCATCGTACACACTCATCCCCACGGTTCCAGTTGATACAATGCAGTTCACCGTGAAGGTGGAAAGTGGCGATTTGGGATTCAGCATTCCCTTCCCCGACTCCGGCGTTACTCCCGCGGCTATCATAGTAAGTTGGGGTGACGATACACCCGCTGTCGTAGTGCCCAAAGGCACGACGCTTGCAGCGGGTGACAAATTCGAGTACACGTACGCCGCAGCGGGCACATACACCATCACCATCGGCTCGGATGCGACGGCGGACAAACAGCAAATACCGGTGCTGAATTTTTACCAAAGAGCCGGCTCTTACAACCAGAATAAACTGGTGAGCCTTAAAACGCCATTGCTCAATATGAATTGCTCATCTTTGAGCAAAGCGTTTTACAGTTGCGAAAAATTAACCACAATTCCGGAAAATCTTTTCGAAAAGAACAAAGCGGCTACAGACTTCAGCGGTTGCTTCTATTATTGTAGCGCATTACAGACAATTCCAGGAGGGCTTTTCGCAAACAACACAGCGGCTACAGACTTCAACAGTTGCTTCTTTAATTGCAATCTATTAAAAGAGATTCCTAGCGAGCTTTTCGCGAAAAACACAGAGGCTAGAGGCTTCAACTATTGCTTCGCTAATTGTAAAGGATTAAACGCAATCCCGGAAAATCTTTTCGAAAAGAACACAGCGGCTACAAACTTCAGCTATTGCTTCTATAATTGCATTCTATTAGGAAGCATTCCTAAAGAGCTTTTCGCAAGCAACACAGCAGCCACAAACTTTAGCTATTGCTTCAGTAGCTGTAAGGCATTAACCACAATACCGGAATCACTTTTCGCGAACAACACAGAGGCTACAAATTTTGATCAATGCTTCGCCGATTGTATCGCTTTAACCACAATCGAGGCAAGACTTTTCGCGAACAACGCAAATATAAACATTATTCGATGCTTTTATGGCTGTATCGCATTAACCACAATTTCGACAGATCTTTTTGCGAACAACACAGCTATTAAAAGCTTCAACTATTGCTTCTATGACTGTACCGCATTACAGACAATCCCGGAAGGGCTTTTCGCGAACAACGCAGAGGCTACAAGCTTCAACTATTGCTTCGCTAATTGTAATGGATTAACCGCAATCCCGGGAAATCTTTTCGAAAAGAACAAAGCGGCCACAGACTTCAGAAATTGCTTCCAGTCGTGTCGCGCATTAAAGGAAATTCCGGGAGGGCTTTTCACGAATAACACAGCGGCTACAAACTTCAGCTATTGCTTCTATGGGTGTACCGGATTACAGACAATGCCGGAAGGGCTTTTCGCGAAGAACGCAGAAGCTATAAACTTCAACAGTTGCTTCTATGGGTGTACCTATATGATGTTCAATCCAAATATATTCGTCAATCCCGCCGCGGCCGAACAGGATAAATTAAACCGCTTCATAGATAAAGACATGGACTTTAGGAATTGCTTCTACCAAGTCAATCTGCATAACAATTCAGGTACCGCCCCCGCACTGTGGAGCTATGCGAAAGGTTCGGGCAATTGGACTACGGCAAATTGCTTCAAAGGCTGCATAATGTCAAATTCCGAAGATATCAAGGATTATTCAACTTGGGGCACTCCCAAATTCTAACTAAGCATAACCCCCGAAAACCTCCGCAAGACAGTCCTTAACCGCTGGATCGCGGAGGTTTTCACTAAATAATTATTCATCAACTTAAAAAAAACATTTAAATTATGGCAACAAACGACATCAAGTATACCTTGAATGCCCAGCTGGCAGACAACTCCGTCACCGTTGACGACAAGAACGACCGCATCCTAGCCCTCGTTTCCGCCGGCACCGCTGACAAACAGCGCGTCATCTCCGAAATCATGGCAATAAACCCGGGTCTGGAACGAGAGGTTGTGGAAGCAGTCATCAATCTGGAGCAACGGGTGGTAAAGAAAATGGCCCTCAGCGGCTACAACGTCAATATGGGTCTGTATCACGCCGTAGCTCAATTCACCGGCGTGGTGCTGAACAAGGCGTGGAACCCGGAACGCAACTCGGTCTACGTCGCCTTCACCCAAGGCGCTGACATGCGTGAAGCCATCCGAGCCACCGGTGTCAACATCATCGGCGAAAAGGGAAGCACCATGTTCGTGGCAGGCACGCAGGACACCGCCACCCGCGCCACCAACGCCACCGCCACCGCGGGACGCAACTTCACCCTGACCGGCTCTAAACTGAAAATAGCGGGCACCGACCCAGCCGTGGGCATCACGCTGACATCCGCCTCGGGCGTAGTCACCAAAGTCACCGAAGACCTCTGGGCGGTGAACGATCCCTCAAAGCTCGTCTTCATCATCCCCGCCGAACTGGAGAACGGAGAGTACACGCTCACCGTCACCACTCAATACAGCACCAACGGCAAGACCTTGCTCAAGACGCCACGAAGCGTTTCGCAAACCATCTACCTGGGCGAAGCTCCCTCAGGAGGAGGCGACAGCGGAAACACCGGAGGAGGAGGACTGGACGAAAATCCACTGGGATGACCGGAAATTTGTATAGGCAATCGATACAGAGCTGTATAAACAATCGATACAGAGCTGTATAAACAATCGATACAGGACTGTATAAACAATCGATACAGAGCTGTATAAACAATCGATACAGGGCTGTATGGTTAGGGCATACAGCCTTTTTATAGCGGAGACACCTCCGCTATATTTTTTTTCATTTTACAGGCCATGGCAAGTTATAGGGCAACAACTTTCCGCCCGCTTCCTTTGTTCTTTCGGGAAGAATAAAGTACTTTTGCGATGTTGCGCGGCACAGGCAGTGTCGAGTGATAAAAATAACGCCTCATATTGAAACGATAACACACAGAGAATGATATGGAAGAGATAAAGAGAATACCCTACGGTGTATCCAGCTTCGTGGAAGTGGTGGAACAAAACCAATATTATGTGGACAAAACCATGTACCTGCCCCTGCTGGAGCGGCAGCCCAATTATCTGTTCCTCATCCGCCCCCGCCGCTTCGGCAAAAGCATCTTTCTGGGCATGTTGCGGGCTTACTACGACCTTGCCCAAAAGGAAAAGTTCGCCGCCCGCTTCGGAAACCTGTGGATAGGCAGCCGACCTACGCCGCTGCAAGGAGCCTTTCAGGTGCTGTACATGGATTTCTCGCGCATAGGCGGACAAGGAGAAGGACTGGCGCAGAACTTCAACGATTATTGCAGCATGTGTGTGGATAACTTCGCTTCCATTTATGAATCATACTACTATCCCGGGTTTGTCCGGGAAATGAAGGAACAATCCGGCTTCAGGAATAAACTGAACTATCTGGACATGAAAGCCAAAGAGACGGGTGCCCGCCTCTACCTCATCATCGACGAATACGACAATTTCACCAACGTAGTGCTCAACGAAGAAGGCGAAGGCGTTTATCATGCCATCACCCACGCCAGCGGGTTCTATCGCGAAGTCTTCAAGAAGTTCAAAGGTATGTTCGAGCGCATCTTCATGATAGGTGTCAGCCCCGTTACGCTGGATGACTTGAGCAGTGGATTCAACATCGGATGGAACATCAGTACCGAACCCATATTCAACATGATGCTGGGATTCAGCGAAACAGATGTACGTGCGATTCTGCAATATTATAAAGATGCCGGAGAGCACAACGGTGACGTGGATACCATGATTACGGAAATGAAGCCCTGGTACGATAACTACTGCTTCGCTGAAGAGAGCCTGGAACACGACCCGAAGATGTTCAATTGCGACATGGTGTTCTATTACCTCCGCAACTACATGAATTATGGCACTTCACCCAAACAGATGATTGACCCCAACACCCGCACCGACTACAACAAGATGAAGAAACTCATTCAGCTGGACAAGTTGGACGGCGACCGCAAGGGGGTGTTACGCCGCATCACCGAGGAAGGGCAGATTATCACCAACCTCGTCACCTCCTTTCCCGCCGAGCGAATCGCCAAGGCGGAGATATTCCCCAGCCTGCTCTTCTACTACGGCATGCTCACCATCACCGGAACAGACGGCGACCAGCTGGTGCTGAGCATCCCCAACAATAATGTGCGCAAGCAATATTACGAATACCTGCTCGAAGGTTATCAAAGCGAAATGTACATCGACCTGAGCAACCTGCGCTCCATCTATAAAGATATGGCATACTATGGCAACTGGCGGCAGTCACTCGAATCTATTGCCCGCGCCTACAAGGATCACTCCTCCGTACGCAGCCTCATCGAGGGTGAACGAAACATCCAAGGTTTCTTCACCGCCTACCTCAGCATCAGCGCCTACTACCTCACTGCCCCTGAAGTGGAACTGAACCACGGCTTCTGCGACATGTTCCTCATGCCCGACCTGCAACGTTACCCCGAAGTGGCTCACAGCTATATCCTGGAACTGAAGTATCTGCCGGCAAAAGACTATGAAAGTAAAGGTGGACAACAGTGGCTGGATGCCGTAGATCAGATACACGGTTATGCCCAAGGGCCAAGGGTACAACAACTGGCACAGGGCACGCAGTTGCACTGCATCGTAATGCAATTCAGCGGATGGGAAATGGTAAAAGCAGAGGAGGTATAAACATCGCACTTTTATAAATGAGCATCACCCGGAAAAAGAAACAAAACGGACTTTTCTATACAAAAGCCGAAGAGAGAATTAATACCCTCTCGCACGCTGCAGGCATCCTGATGGGAATTATTGTCGGTACAATATTTCTCATAAAAAGTTATCAGAGTGGAAACTTCTGGGCTGTACTCGGCATCTGGCTCTATCTCTTCGGCATGCTCGGCTCTTACATCGCCTCTACCCTTTACCATGCGCTGAAATATCATAATCCCTGGAAGAAGCGATTGCGGAATTGGGACCATGCGGCCATTTACTGGCATATTGCGGGCAGTTATTCACCCGTCACGCTCATTGCACTACGCGAGAATGGTGCCTGGGGATGGGGATTATTCGGTTTTGTCTGGTTATGTGCCATCATCGGCACCATCGTGAGTTTCCGCAAAATGGAGGAACATAGCAATGTAGAGACAATCTGCTTCATCGTTATGGGGCTGTCCGTACTGGTTGCCTTCAAACCTCTATATGCCGTTGCCGCAGGAACGTGCTACTGGATGATTGGTGAAGGCATCTGTTACATCACCGGAGCAGTGTTTTACTCTTTCCGGCAGCGCTATATGCATTCTGTATTTCATTTCTTCGTATTGGGAGGTTCGGTGTGCCACATGATGGCGGTGTGGCTGATTTTATAGTCACTACCCACTGCTAAAATATATTAATAATCCTCCCTCTTCCTTGTTTTTCTCCTCAGCTTCCCTTACGTTTGCAGTGTTGTACATCAGTGCAACACTTAAGAAACTATGATAAAGATAGAAAACATCAGCTACGGCTACAAGTCTAACCATCCTATTTTCAATGACATATCTTTGGAAATAGGCAACGGAATATACGGACTTCTGGGAGAGAACGGTGTAGGTAAAACCACACTGATACATCTCCTTTGCGGACTACTTTTTCCTTGGAAAGGAGAATGCAGCATTGATGGGATGAATCCGGCAAAAAGAGAACCCGCCTTATTGAGCCGTTACTTCTTTCTGCCCGAAGAAATGCAGATGCCTTCCGAAAGCATTTCCGCTTTTGCCACACGGCATTCCGCTTTCTATCCTCACTTCAACTACAAAGAGTTTGAACAGAATCTTGAAGAACTGAAGATTGACAGGAAGCAGAAACTATCCGCAGTCTCCTACGGTCAGCAAAAAAAGGCGATGCTGGCATATGCCTTTGCACTACATACCCCGCTCCTGATACTCGACGAGCCTACAAACGGACTGGACATCACATCCCGACAAGCTCTGAAACGTATCATCAGCCGCAGCATAGATGATGACAGCACGCTACTCATCTCCACCCATCAGGCACACGACTTCGAGAACCTGCTGGACCACCTCATCATCCTCGGCGAAGGCGAAATCTTGCTGAACCGTTCGTTGGACGAAATCAGCCAGCGCCTCCTCTTTGCCCGGACAGACAGTCTGCCCGAAGACAGCATTTACAGCGAACAGGAATTACCCGGATATTTCTCCGTGTTGCCTAATGAAGAGGAAGAAGAAAATACACCGGATATAGAACTGCTGTACAAAGCAGTGCTGCAAGTGCCGGAAAAGATAAAATCAATGTTCAAATAAACAAAGAATATGAATGCAACCTTCAACCTGAAACGTTTCTTCCTGCTGGAACAGTACAAGAAACAGGAAACCGGCCGACACTTGCTTTGGAGTGCCGGCATTGTGCTGGGCATTTGTCTTCTCTGCATGATGTATGATATCAACAAAGGCTCAAGCTATTACATCGAACATACACAGGCTTTCTCCCTCAGCCGCTACGTGCTGTGGTTTCTCTGCATCGCCCCCTGCCTGTTGGAGATAAATATCACCAAACAGACCTCCACTCTATACCTGTTGATGCCCGCTTCCGTTTTTGAGAAGTTCCTGCACTTGTGGATGAAGTATCTACTCGTACTCCCGCTGTTCTGTTTCTTGCTGATAACAAGCATAAAAGGGTTACTAATACTCTCAGGCACTGACTACCTACAACACTTCGGCAGCCACATTGAATTTCACCTGATAGAAAAAGACCAGATACTGTCATGCAGCTTGATGCAAGGAACTTTTTTCCTCGGATGCATAGCCTTCAAACGCCAGAAGCTGATAAATTCTTTCATCGTTTTGTGTTCCTGCTTCATTCTCATTTTCGGGATTATACTCTCAATGACATTGTGGGAACCTGCCGACAGCCATGGATATTGGATAGCAAACATAGCCTATCCCATCTATAATTTCCCGATAAGCAGCACGTCAGAAGCCATTATTGCTTTCTGCAACTACGGCACCCCTGTCCTGTTCAGCATCGGAATATGGATATCGAGTTACTTCCTGCTCAAAGAAAAACAACTGTAAGCTATGGACTTCAAGACCAATAAACCGATATACCAGCAGATTGTAGACTTCTGTTTCAGCAAGATACTCACCCGTGAGTGGACGGCGGGCGAACGAATAGTCTCGGTCAGGGAGCTTTCCACGCAGCTTGCCGTGAACTCGCGCACCGTGCTGAAAGCCTACGAATACCTGCAAGCGGAGGACATCATCTATCCCGAGCGGGGCATGGGCTTCTATCTCTCAAAGGATGCCATGAAGAAAGTGATGAAGATACAGAAGAAAGAATTCTTTGAAAACCAGCTTGCCGAACTGTTCAACATTATGGACCTGCTCGGCATCAACATAGATGAAATAACAGAACGATATAATAAACTTAAAAACAGCAGTTCATGAAGAGATACGCAAAGACAGCATTATGGATTACTTTCGGACTCCTCTTCGTACTCATCATAGTCAAAGTTTTTACTCTGATGTACGAACTGAATTCCGCCGTACAATCCTAACTTTCGCCGTCTCAACGAAGAAAGTATAAACAGCTGAAATACAATAGATAAAATCTTCCCCAATGGGGAGGAGTAAAATCTGCATCCCTAATTTATTAGTAACCTATTAACAGAAACGAATATGAAAACAAAACTATTTTTACTACTGCTTGCCTTCTCCGTACTCAGTACGCAGGCACAGAACTTCTCCGTCAAAGGACGCGTCACAGACGCTTCGCAAGAGGCGATTATAGCCGCCAACGTATCGCTATGGGCCACAGACTCCACCCTGGTGACCGGAGTAACTTCGGACGCACAGGGCAAGTTTGCCCTCAGTAAAATAAAGGCGGGCAACTACCGCCTCGCCATTACTTTCATCGGCTATCAGAGTGAAGTCATCCTGCTGAAACTGAACAACAACCTCGACCTGGGCGATGTACAGTTACAGGAAGATGCCGTAAGTCTGGGTGAAGTAACCGTATCCGCCAGCAACGTGCTTCAACGGGTGGACCGTCAGATTATCCTGCCCACCGAAAGCCAATTGAAACGCTCGTTCGGTGCCTACGACCTGCTGAACAATCTCGGCATCGCCCGCCTGCAAGTGGATAACTTCACCAACAGCATGAGCGTCAGCGGCGGTGGAGCCGTGCAAACCCGCATCAACGGCATCAAGGTGACAGACAAGGAAATAGCCGCCATCAGAGCCAAAGACGTGCTGCGCGTGGAGTTCATTGAAGACCCCGGCAAGCAATACGGTGACGACGAACTGGGCGCTGTGGTGAACATCATCCTGCGCCGCCGCGAAACGGGTGGTGTGGTAAACTTCCAGCTTTCCGACTCGCCCCATACCCTGTGGGGAGAGAATTTCCTGAGTGCGAAGTTCAACTACAAGAACTCCGAATGGGGCATCGACTACTTCAACAAAAACGGCAAGTATCACAGCCGCCTCGAATCCCACGAAACCTTCCACCTGGGCGACCGTACCATCGACCGCATCAAGGAAGGTATCGAAGACGAATCTCCCGCACTCAGTTTCATCAACAACCTGAATCTGACTTACAATCTGACAAAAGCGGACAAGTATGTATTCAACGCCATCTTTCGCAATAACCTCAACAACACTCCCTATCAGAATGAACTGAACAAAATGTGGGCGGTAGGCGATACGGAATCTATTTATTCGTACGTCAACAACCATACGTCCAGTTATTCTCCGGCACTCGACCTTTACTTCCAGCACACCCTACCCCATCAGCAAAGCATACAGATGAATGTGACGGGAACGCTTATCCACACCAAGAACAACCGTAAATATAAGGAGTACAAGAACGAGAATACACCGTTGGCGGATATTCAGACACTGGTGGATGGCGACAAACGCTCCATCATCGGTGAGGCCATTTATGAAAAGAGTTTCAAGGATGTAAAACTAAGCGGCGGTGCCCGCCACTATCAGATGAGGACGGAAAATGAGTACAAAGGTTCCAACCCCACTACTTCGAAAATGGACCAGTCGCAGACTTCCGCTTTCTTTGAGGTGCAGGGCAAGGTGAAGGATTTCAGTTATGCGGGTAGTGTGGGCATGACGCGCGCCTGGTTCAAGGAAAGCGACGAAGACCATGCTTACTATACCTTCACGCCTACCGTGCGATTGAGTTACAATTTGAAGAAAGCGGGCTTCCTGCGCTACCGGTTCAATATCAGTCCCGCCATACCGTCGCTTGGTTCGTTGACGGATGTGGAGCAGGCTATAGATACGATACAGATAGTTCGTGGTAATCCGTTGCTGAAAACATACCAGCAGTTCACGAACTCTTTGTCCTACAGTTATTCGAAGAAGCAGTTCAATGCCAATCTGAGCGTGCGCCACCAGTATTACGACAGTCCCATCATGGAAAGTATCTTCGTTGAGGACGGGAAACTGATATTGAAAGATGAAAACCAACGGTCGTTCCAAAGCCTGAATGCGGAACTGATGATTGGTACCAATGGCGCAACGCTGTTCGGGCTGAAAGATTTCCTGACGCTTTATGCTTCGGGAGGATATACCCGCAGTTGGTCGGAGGGGCTGGAATACAGTCACACGTACGATGAATTCTATTACAGTGTGATGGCGCAACTGCAATACAAAGGGTTCTCCTTGCTCGGGCAGTTCCGGAAGGTGCAGAATAACTTCTTTGGTGAAACCATTAAGAAGAATGAGAATCAGACCGCATTTATGGCAATGTATGCCAAGCAGAACTTTCAGGCAGGGATTGGTGTTCTGTTTCCTTTCACCAATAATTATAAGGTGGGAAAAGAACGTATCAGTGAGGTGGCTCCCTTCCGTTCGGAAACTTTTGTGAAGGAGACGGGGCAGATGTTCATACTCCGTGTAGGCTATACGTTTGAGTTCGGCCGCAAACACAAAGCCGGAAACAAGGGATTGAACAATAGCGATACGGACAGCGGTATCATTGATATGCAGAGATAAATGAAGTAAATTCTTATCGAAATATGGCTTTATTTCAACCCGCTTTGTGAAAAGAGGGAGCCCACAGGGCGAGGCGACGGAATTATACGAAATTGCTTCATGTATAATTCATTAATTACCTGACTGCCGCCTCCCCTGCGGGCATTTTTATGAACACCTTCTTGTGCTGTATAGTGGGGAAAGAAAACGGCAAGAGTGATTCGCTACGTCAACGATGGGTAAACATACGAAGAAAAGTCCTTTCGTTATTGTTATGACTTTTCCTCATATTGTCTTTTATCCAGTACTTATTCGTCCATCGGCTCCCGATTTACCCCGCAGCTTCGCATGGCTTTTCAGCACCTTACAGATACTTTCATAATCAATTAGAAAACAGGCAATTGTAGTTTTCTACACATAGGAAACGAGCGTTCCCATAAGGAGAAACTGCCGTTCCCATTAAGAGAAACTTCCGTCCCCATTAAGGGAAACTGGAGTTTCTACAAGCAGAAACGGTCGTTCCCATCGGTGGAAACGGACATTGACAGGGGAGATAACGGGGTTGAAAAGGGCTACACCATTCAGCAAAAAGGGTGTAACCATATGCCCAAAAGGGTGTAGTCATGTGCTTAAAAGGGTGTAGCCCCATCGGATATAAGGCAATTTTTACCCAAAACATGGGGAAATCTTCCTCTGAAAGAGGTTTTATCCGCTACATTTCGAAGCATCCCAATCATCCTCTTAAAGTCCATTTGATTGAAATTTCACCATATACAGACATAGGGAAGCATTTACAGGAATATCACCATACAATATTCCTTTCATTCTCCCCATATGCTTTCTTTTTGCATTTTCATAATACTGATTCCCTGCATTCTTTTCCATCAAGCTCCGCAAGATGGCAAAACATTCAATCCGGCCATCTTTATCCCACACCTCTATGCAGGACAACAGATGACAAATATATTCAGCAAACGAGAGTAAATATAGAGAACAAGGGAACGTTCAGTATCACTTAATAACCGTCACAGTACCTTCCGCCAACTTCTTTTCCTTCATCGGGGCGGCAGCGGCATAGCCTAAAGCGGCACAACCATATACGCGGTGATTTTCGGGGATGCCCAGCTTCGTAAGGAAAGCACGCACATCAGGATCATCACAAGTTTGTCCCAACTGGTTTATCCAGCAGGAACCGATGCCGAGAGACTTGGCTGCAAGGAAGATATTCTGCATGGCACAGGCACAATCCATGCTTGCCCACCACTGTGTCGGTTCGTTGGAAACAATGACGAGTGTAGGAGCATGATAATAACAACAATACGTCCGGCTATGTCCGCGTTCCTGCAAACGGGGTTCATCGCTCTTGGCAAAAGCGCCTTTAATTTTTTCGTTCAGTTCTTCCAGCACAGCGCCATTCTGAATAGCGGTGAAATGCCACGTCTGGAGTCCCATACCACTGGGGGCATAGGTTGCCGCTTCCAGAATGGTGCTTAAATCTTCCTGCGAAATCTGTTGTTCCGTATAAGCGCGCACACTGCGACGCGACTTGATGGTCTTTAAAATCTCATTCATACTCATTATTTTTTTGTCAACCCAATCTTTACATTCAGTCTGAAATAATACACACCATTCTCTTTTTCAAGGAAACCGTACTTATCCTTATCTACCGAGCCTTTCTCGAAACGAGTGTTCAGGTAAAGAAAATCGGCAAACGTACGGCGCTCCGACTGATGATAGCAAAGCACCTCCCCTTCCGCATTTACCAGCAGAATGCCTTCTACGGCTGAGTCCGTACCGTTATAAATCTTTGCCGGACGCATGCCCAAAGCAAGTGCCAACAAGAACTGTTTCATCTTAAACTCATAGAAACCATGTTTGTTTATCAGTTCATCTTTTATCTTCAGGGGATTTATCTCTTTAATGCGCTCCGTCAGTTCGCTAACACGGGAAATTCCGTCGAGGTGCATCATGCGCACCATCTCTGCCAACATACGGGGGAAGTGCAAATCAATCATCAGCAGGTTGCAACGGAACACACGATCCGCCACATCCGAATATTTCAGCACTCCGCCCAGACGCTCAATCATCAGCATACGCTCAGTCACTTCCGTCGGAGACTCCGGCAAGGCATTTATCTTATTCACCGTAGGCGTAGCAAACTTAATGCCCGACTGTTCCAGTTTCAGGTTTGCCGTGCGTCCGCCATCCAGCAACGGGTTCATCGAACTGAGGCGGCAACGGACATTAAATCCCGTCAACGGTGCTTCAGCGTGCCAGAAGGCAACAGAGAAATCCGTCCGGTCTTCCGTCTTCGCCTCCAAATCGTAGATATTGATGGCATCCAGAAAACCTTCCAGACCTTCGGGAACTTCAATCATATCAGAACCGACAGTCGTTTTCAGCAATTCAAGTATCAGCTCTGCCGCCCCGCCAAAGTCTTCGCGGGGAATGTTCTGTTCTTCTTTATCAGCCACAGTAAAAGTACTATCATTCTCCACCGTACCACTGACAATGCGAACATTTTCCTGTTCTATATAGTAACGACGCGTACCGTCATGCTCTTCTCTTTGTATCAGTGCCACGGGCCAACTCTCCGTTTCAACCTTCCGGGCTTGCGGTGTACCCAATGAAACTTTTCCATCTGCCAACAGGCGAAAAAATGTGTAGAGTTCGCCCAACTCACGCTTTGTTGCTTCGAATGCCATATATCTATATATTATTTATAAGTGCGCACAAAGATAAGGAAATCCATACAAAAAAAGTGAATGGATAAACTATTTCCATATGCAAACGTTTTATTTGAAACGTATAACATTAAAAAAAACGATGATATGGAAAAAGAAGAAAATACAGTAGCCATCACGGCTACACCCAACGGACCATTTATTGTAGAAGGCAATTTCAAATTGATAGACCGGGAGGGAAAAGCAGAGGTACGAAAAGGAAGAATCGCCTTGTGTCGCTGCGGACGCTCTTACAAACAACCCTTCTGCGATGGTACACACCGGAAAATCCACTATAATGATTTATCTCTGAAATAGACGTACCGGAGGAATTTTCTCCGGGGAGCTGAGACATTACGCATCCTCTTCAAAGCGCAATGTCTCGACTTTTTCCAGACGCGCCCTCAACTTCGGCATCATCGACTTACGGATGCGAAGCGCCATGCGGCAATCCATATCGTACGACTGTTCCAGTATTTCCGGCTCCTCCTCCTTGACAATGCGCATCACGTCATTCATAAAAGGGTATTCAAACAGGAAGGCCACCGTTTCATCCACTGTTTTTTCTATAATCTCGGCAGCAGCTATCGCTTCGGCAGCAGCAGCTTTATAAGCGACAATCAGTCCGCTCGTCCCCAACTTGATGCCACCGAAGTAACGGACAACGATAATCAGTATATCGGTCAGTTCATTGGAGTTAATCTGTCCCAAGATAGGTTTTCCTGCCGTACCGGAAGGTTCTCCGTTATCATTGGCACGGAAATCTTTACGTTCGGGCCCCAGCATATAGGCGTAGCAGACGTGGCGGGCATCATAATATTTCTTCTGATAAACTTCCAGATGCGATTTTACCTCATCGACAGTACGCACGGGCAAAGCGATAGCAATGAACTTGCTGCGCTTCTCAGTGTAAATCCCTTCGGAAGGGGCGCTTATGGTTTTATAGGTATCTTCACTCATGCTGCAAAGATAAGTATTCTTCTTGTTATGAGAAAATAGTTTCTAATCCTCTCTC
>ERZ826016.820-NODE-820-length-34529-cov-22.745895_pt1 | contig 34529 bp, 24 predicted proteins | sample MGYA00519872_ERZ826016 | MGnify/ENA primary metagenome ERZ826016 (study PRJEB31778, sample SAMEA3449218) | human gut metagenome | biome: human gut; feature: human-associated habitat; material: faeces | place: United Kingdom | collected 2010/2012 ... | reverse complement strand
TTCCTTTGTTTTTATTGATTTTACTTATACTACAACATGGGTGCTCAATCGGGTACGGTTTTCGCCTGCAAATTTAATAGAATGAGTTGATTTTTCTTTTATTCCTTTGCTTATTTCGTTTCAAATCAATACTTTTAGGCTTTCAATCAACCTTTTAATACGAATAACACCATGGACAGTTTGCTTTTCTGGCTGATTCCGGCCGCTTCCGTTTTAGCTCTCTGCTTTGCTTACTATTTCCATAAGCAAATGATGAAAGAGAGTGAGGGTACTCCGCAAATGATAAAGATTGCCGCCGCTGTGCGTAAAGGCGCGATGTCTTATCTGAAACAACAGTATAAGATAGTTGGCTGGGTATTTCTGGGACTTGTGATCCTTTTCGCTATTATGGCTTATGGTTTCGATGTACAGAATCGTTGGGTACCGATTGCTTTCCTGACGGGCGGTTTCTTCTCCGGACTCTCCGGATTCCTCGGTATGAAGACGGCAACGTATGCTTCGGCACGCACAGCAAATGCTGCCCGTAGTTCACTGAATGCGGGATTGCGCGTCGCTTTCCGTAGCGGTGCGGTAATGGGACTGGTTGTAGTGGGCTTGGGCTTGCTCGATATTTCTTTCTGGTACCTGTTATTGAATGCGGTTATACCGGAAGATGTTTTGACTCCGACTCATAAACTCTGCATCATCACTACCACCATGCTGACTTTCGGGATGGGTGCTTCCACACAAGCGCTCTTTGCCCGTGTAGGTGGAGGTATTTATACGAAAGCTGCCGATGTAGGCGCCGACCTGGTAGGTAAGGTTGAGGCCGGTATTCCCGAAGATGACCCGCGTAACCCTGCAACGATTGCTGATAACGTAGGTGATAACGTAGGCGATGTAGCCGGTATGGGTGCCGATCTTTACGAAAGTTATTGCGGCTCCATCCTGGCAACTGCCGCTCTGGGTGCTGCTGCCTTTATTCATACGGGAGATACGGCCATGCAGTTCAAAGCTGTTATAGCTCCGATGCTGATTGCGGCCGTAGGTATTCTTCTTTCTATTATCGGTATCTTCGCAGTGCGTACCAAGGAAAATGCGAAGATGAAAGACCTGCTCGCTTCGTTGGCTTTCGGTACGAACCTGAGTTCAGTGCTGATTGTTGTGGCTACTTTCTTTATTCTTTGGCTATTGAAACTTGATAACTGGATGTGGATATCTTGTGCCGTTATAGCCGGTCTGGTAGTCGGCATCATTATCGGGCGTTCTACGGAATACTATACCTCACAATCCTATCGTCCTACCCAGAAGTTGAGCGAAAGCGGAAAGACTGGCCCGGCTACGGTAATTATCTCCGGTATCGGTTTGGGTATGTTGTCTACTGCAATTCCTGTGATTGCTGTGGTAGTCGGTATCATTGCTTCCTACCTGTTTGCATCGGGGTTTGATTTCAATAATGTAGGCATGGGACTTTACGGTATCGGTATTGCCGCCGTAGGTATGCTTTCTACCCTGGGCATCACGCTTGCTACGGATGCTTACGGTCCTATTGCTGATAATGCGGGCGGAAACGCTGAAATGTCCGGTCTGGGTGCGGAAGTACGTAAACGTACGGATGCCCTCGACTCTTTGGGGAATACTACTGCCGCTACCGGAAAGGGCTTTGCCATTGGTTCGGCTGCACTTACGGGACTTGCCCTGTTAGCCTCTTATATTGAAGAAATCCGTATCGGACTGACCCGTTTGGGAACCACGGAATTAGCACTTCCCCATGGGGATGCCGTGGCTCTTCAGGATGCCACCTTCTTCGACTTCATGCATCATTATGATGTGACGCTGATGAATCCGAAAGTACTTTCGGGTATGTTCCTGGGTAGTATGATGGCATTCCTTTTCTGCGGATTGACAATGAACGCTGTTGGCCGTGCTGCCGGTCACATGGTGGATGAGGTACGTCGCCAGTTCCGTGAAATCAAGGGTATACTTACCGGTGAGACAGAGCCGGATTACGAACGTTGTGTAGCTATCTCAACAAAGGGGGCGCAACGTGAAATGGTAGTTCCTTCGCTGATAGCCATTTTAGCTCCGATTGCTACGGGACTTATCTTTGGTGTTCCCGGTGTTCTGGGCTTGCTGATCGGTGGATTGAGTAGCGGTTTCGTTCTTGCCATCTTTATGGCGAATGCGGGCGGTGCATGGGATAATGCAAAGAAATATGTGGAAGAAGGTAACTTTGGCGGTAAGGGTAGCGAAGTACATAAGGCTACTGTGGTAGGCGATACGGTAGGTGACCCGTTCAAAGATACTTCCGGTCCGAGTTTGAATATACTTATCAAGCTGATGAGTATGGTAGCTATCGTGATGGCCGGACTGACGGTTGCGTGGAGCTTATTTTAAATTAAATCTTAACTGAAAAGTTGCAGAGGTTATTCTCTGCAACTTTTCTTGTGTTTAATGTGATAGTTCAGAAAATGTGTACGAAACCATAGAATCATCTGTCTGCCTTGAGCCTAAAAGGCTGATGCTGTAGCCATGAGTATAATAAAGAAGAGGACAAAAAGGAAAATATTTGCGATAAATAATCCGATTCCCCATTTCTTCCAGCTATCTTGGACGTTTACGAAGTGTTTTATGTCATTCCATCGTTTATTTTGCCATGCCCATTTTGACCCCATAATACCGAACAGGAGATTCGGAATGGGGAAAAACCATCCGAAAAAAAATGAAATAAGGAAGAGCCACCACATACCATTGGCAAATCCCCATAGAGGATAAAGGAAGAAAGCTCCCCAATTGAAGCGGGTAATTTCAACTTCTACATTAGTTGTATTACTGCTTTTTGAAGATATATTTTCATATTTCTGTTGTGAGTGATAATCTGGATTTGCAACGGTTTTGTTGCGTATATTCGGATTATATTCTTCATTGAATTGTGTCGGTTTCTTTTCCAAGGGAAAAAATATACAGATTCTATCCCATGTTAATGGATATTTTCCGGCCAGTAAAATCATATCTCCATAATTGATGACAATGGATTGGCGATGAATTTGCATATTGTTGATAAGAGTACCGTTTGTACTGGTATCCTTAAAAATCAATTGCTTGCCGTTAGAATAAATTACGGCGTGAGCATTACTCACATGAATGCAATTCTGGTTGTACAGAATGTCGCTGTCTGGTGCTCTGCCCACTGTCACTTCACGTAATAACATATTGATTTGATTTTTAGATTAAAAAAAACTAAGCGATAAAATAGAAAATGCGGTTACCTTATTGTTATTTAACTTCAAATGGAATTACAGTTTTCTTTTGTGGATTGTAAATTACATATAAACCGGCATTTTCTATTGAATATACCAATTTGGTGGTTTTGTTTATGCTTGTCTGCACTGATAAAGGATGGATATTTGATTTTACAATGTCTTCATAAGTAAAAGCAAAAAAACTTCTCTTTTTCTTCTTATCCATTCTCTTTTGGGCTTTTACTATTTCTAAAGTTTGGTTTTGATTATTATCCGTAAAACGGGTCTCTATAGTAACTTCTGTTACGGGTTGTTTTTTCTTTATCATGACAGAGCATGTATCGTTAGGTAATATGATGTATGAATCTTCTTCTTCTACTTTTAAAGTTTTGGTCTGTTGCCTATCTACTACAAGCTCTCCTTCTCTTAGTAAAATATCAAATAAAGGTTTGAATTTGGGGTTTACTTCTTTTCGATATTCTTCTATATCAGAAAAATCAATGCTTTGGATTTCTCCACTCTCTTTCTGCAAAAGCAGATAATTGCCAGAAGCTGCTTTGTCATTGAAGTTGTGCTCTACAATAATGCCTTTCAACATGCTATTGTTTTTTAGCAGAATGATGTCCAATAGTTCACTCTGTTCAAACAAATCTTGGTTAGAATTAATCTTGCGCATAGAATACTTTACAACTTTATCTGTCTCAAACACCTCTACTACACCGTTGTCTTGATATAAACTTAATGTTTTTCCGGGAACTTCTTCTACATATTGTCCTTCGTATTTTTGTCCATTTTCTAATTTGTAAATGCGATTGATACCGGTCAATGCAGTTTTCAAACGCTTCTCTGCTTTCACAACGGCAATCGTGTCCCAATTTAGCGAATAGTTATTATTATTCATTTCCAAATACTTTATTTTAGCTCCTTTTTCCAATATGCGTACTTGGCTGATAGTTTTCCCTTCTGTTACAATATCGCTTAAAACTAAGATACGATTATCTCCTAAACCCTCAAAGGCATCATTTTTCTCGGCCCATTCTGTCCATACGGAAGAAAGTTGCTTGATATTTACTTCATGGTCAACAATTGATTTCATTTCTGTCCCAGGCATATAGATAATAGCCTTTTCTGCTGTGAATGTGAAATCTTTTCCTGGACGCTGCATGGAAATATATCCCTCTAATTCTGAACCATTTTTTAGTAGCAGTTTCTGTACTATGGTTGCGTGTGCGATTGTTGTCCCTTGCAGTAATAATGTGAAAAAGAAAAAGTGTTTTAGTTTCATATTATTTGTTCTTTTAATATTCTACTTTTATTTTATTGAAGAAAGATGGTTTGCCGACAAGGGCTAGCCCTGTGCTTCTTGTCTGGAGAGTAATGATAGAAGGATGCAGAGTTTCATTTTTGATACAGCTCAATGCTGTAGCCAATAAAGGTTCGTTCGTGTCGCCCAATTCTTGTTTTATGGTTTCATATCCTCCTTCCACCTCCCAATTAGCAGGAATCCCATCGTCTGGGGTTGTTTCCATTGAGGCATTGTAGTACCTCATGATGATAGGGTGTAACATATATTTATATTGTTTTTCGCTGATAGTCCACGAGCCAACTCCTTTCCCATAGGTCTGCTCTCCGATTACTATGACATCCATGAATGGTCTGAGGCAGACTATCGTAGCTTCACTGGCAGAAGCCGTATTTTGGGAGGTCAATACATAAAGTCTTTTCAGGCTTAATCCGTATATTTCGCTACCCATTACCTGTCCATTTCCGTTTGTCGGTACACCATAGTATTCTTTGGTGATGCTACTGCCGTTTTCTTTTAAATACTCTTTTGAAACTCTATCATTGTAGGTGCATTGCTGAAATATTTTGTTATATCCCTGTTCATGGACAATTGAGTTGCACAAATAACGACAAGTCCGTACATAACCGCCCGGATTATAACGTAAATCTAAAATCAGTTCGTCGATATGACTTTTATAGAACTTTCTGAGTGGTTTTTCCAAATCTTTTACGTTATCAAACTCCAGATAACATAGGTAGCCTACTTTTGCATCATTGACGGAATAAATCGAGTCCATATAAACAGTATTTCGATTTTCTTCCCATGATGCGGCTTCAATGGATAAGGTGTCGCATACATGAAAGATACCTCTTTTTACATTTCCTCGTTCATAAGACGTTTTATACTTTTCTAGTGAAAGTTCTCTCAACCAATCTCCTCTGTGAAGTCCTTGTCTTTTCAATTTCCCAGAAGTTACATATAGTACTTGTAACAAGTCTCCGTCTGTTGCACTTTTATATTTTTGATAAGTGAAGCCGTAAAAGGTACTCTCAGCCGACCCTGTATAATTTACATTACGTGAGCAATAGGAAAAGCGGTCTTTGGGTGATAAAAGTGCTTTGTAAAATGTTACGGGGTCCGTTGTATAATTACATGATAAAGAATCCGGTAAGTCTTCACGCCATAGATAGTAGTGATTCATTTGCTCATAAATCCATTGATTCTCTTTGGCATATACACCAATGATAGGAATCTCAACAGGTCCATCCGGCAATGGGGTATCACTGTCGGATGAACAACTATTGAGGATTATTAGAACTAATCCTATCAAGAGGATATTCCTTTTCATAAAGAAGAATTTAATGGTTATTTGATATCTTTCAAATACAATTTCTGCTGGTTGGCCTGAATATCATTTCCTTGATGAACATTCTTTAACTGTGTTTGAAATATAGATCTTGGTGTCGGATTATTAACCATTTCATAATTATAAGTGATTTCGTTATCGTTATTTTCATCTTTCAAATCAAGAATGAAAGCCCATTCTTCACCTGCTTTAGGACTAATGCTCATAACGGGAGTGAGGTCTTGATTGCTACTCTCTGAAGTTGTGTATCGAAATTTTAGGTTTAAATTGGATACGGGAAGAACATAATAGTAGTCGTAAATTCCGGTATATTGCAGATAATCTCCTACTTCTAAATAACTAATTCTCCAATCGTAACTTCCATTGTTATTTTTTGCTACGATAGAATAAGAACCGTCTGTACTGAATATGCAGTTCTCTGCTGTTTTTGCACAGGACAATGTATATCTTGTTACATCACTGAAGGTATGAATGTTGCGATACCATACAAAAAAGATGGCTCCTGTAGGCTGTACATTGATGGATATGTCATTTTGAGGTTGACCATCAACAGTAACATTTGTTTTTGAAATCCCCAAAATTTTGTTTTGGGCTCCAATATATCCGGCGTCGTCAATATGTGTATCTGCTAATCTTTGATAATCTTTTAATATCCAATATTCAAAATCAGAACCTTTTCCTATAATGTCTGTGATGGCTATAGCTGTATATGATCCCTTGGGTAGTACAATAGAAGAGTTCATCATTACTGAGTAATTGGTAAAATACTGTGTATCTTCCTCTTGTAATATGCCGTCTGAGTTATATACCAACAAGCGTATTCTTAATTGATAGTCTGTATCGAATGACTCTAAATCTCCTGCTTGCCATTCCCAAGTAAATGGCGCAATTACTGTGGAAGGATTAATTTTAAAGTTCGTAGCATAACTGATAGTTATGTCATCGTTTGTACATGACGTAAAAGTTGCTATAATGGCAAACATTACTAAAATATACTTTTTCATACAATTTTCTTGTTAGAGGTTATTATTATATTTATTTTACGAGGCTGAACAACCAACCGACAGATACGGTAACAGTATTTACCTTACCGTCAAAATTTCCGGCCAACTTGCTCATCCCTAAGTTGTAGCGGAGACTTGCCGTGAGACAGTTTTCATGTTTGTTGCTCACCTTAAGCTTATAACCTACACCTGCAGTAAGCATTACGTCGAAACCTTTTAATTCGCCTGTGGAGATAAGTACATTGTTGAATTTCATATTATCGGGTGAACTACTCAGACTCCCAATGATAGTAGGACCAACTTCAATACTTAATTCCGGTATCACATAATATTGTGCCAGAATGGGGACTTCAAAGTAACTAAGTTTTAAATTTTCAGCATCAGTTTTAATTGTCCGTTGCGAATACATGGCTTCAACTTGGATACCGAAAGGGCCTGTGCCACCGGGGCTCTTTTCGCGTCCTTTGTAGCGTCCAAAGTGAATGTTTGCTGCCAAACCTCCCTGAAAGCCTATTCCACTTTTAGGGTTCAATGCAAATTCATTGGACAATCCACTCATGGATGCCATGTTGAATCCTACTTTCGGACCTAAATAAATTCGATAAGAAGAGTCGATAATCTTGTCCATTACAGCATCTTCTTCTTGTGCAGACACATTGATGGTAAATACCGTCAGTGCCAAAAGGATTAAACTTTTTCTCATAACTATAAGTGTTTTATTATATAAATGGTTTCACCTTAATAATTTTGCTTTGTTTTAATCCTGTAGATGTCTTTACAAAAACTTCTACAGGCTTGCGCTCTTTGATGTCATTGATAGAAGTCGATATTCTGCCGTAACTACTAGTGCCCACAGATAAACTTCTTGTTTCTTCAGTCACTCCGTTACCCCCTATTGTGATTGTAATGTGTAGCGTTTCTGAAGATCTATTTTCTATAGTGGCATAAATATCTACTTTATTATTATTGTCTGCCCGTACATAACCTTCCGAATCTGTCTTGAATTCGCTGGCGACTTGTGGTAAGGATAATACAGGTGGATAAGACTCTATATATTGTATAGTGATATGCTGAAAGTCTTCCCATAATAGGAGTCCATCTGCTTGCAAAGAAAAAATATATGATTTTTCGGTTTCCTTATCTTGCAATGTTGGGATGAAAGTATAGTCTTTACTGTCGTTTCCAGATTCAGTAAAGCTGAGTACGGTCTTATTGCCGCTATTTTCTTCTTCAACTTCAAACTTTACAGGTTTATTTAAATATCCGATCGGTATTTGCATCTGGTAGTCCACAGTTTCGCTTTTCCCATTCTCTACTTTGATAGAATTTTTGATCATCCGCCCTTGAAAGTTTCCCGAGCTCAATTTAAGCACACCGTATTTTCCGTGTTTCTTTACCTTGGCATAACCTCCTTTGAAAGGGGAGGCTTCGGTAAATTGCGCAGGTAACATGGTATTGCCCTTCTTGGTAAATCCGTATTTGCCCTTCTTTAAGAATACATCTATTCCGTCTACGGGTGGTATTGTACCTTGAATTAGGGAAAAACGGAATGGTTTGCGAAATTCATAATTTTTGAGCGTATTACCAGAGAACTTTGCTTTACGGAGAGTCTTTCCTTCGGTATCGATGATACAATGTTTCACGCCTACGGCTTCTCCTTGCACATACGCTTCTCCTTTTTCATTGAAAGATGACCCTTTTGATAGAATGCACTTATCACTTTCTAACTGTGTGGTCAGTTCATTTCCGTTTGTTTTCAAGTAGGCAATTTCGTTTTCTTTCTTTTGTATGCAGGCGAGCCCCTGATAGAAAGGATAGGTTTTGCGATATTGACATGCTTTGAATAAAGAGCCGTCAGGCTGTAAATAGCCATATTTGTTGCTTTCATTGAAAATGACAAGCTTACCTTCGGAAAAGAAAGGATATTCTTTCGTCATATAGTATCGTTCTATGATTTTTACCATACCGTAGTTGTGCTGGTTTATGATTCCTTTTATGGAGTATTTGTCTCCATCATATTCTAGAGCCAGGGCAAGATGTTCGTGGAATGGAGTGATGGAGTCATACACAGCCGGGATTAGAGTTTTTCCCGTAACATCGGCCAAGCCGACTTTCCTATGCTCCCTGATTTTGTAAATATCGCCATATTCTTCTAACGATTCATACGTTGGAGGAATAGCCCACGTCACTGTCTGAGCAAAGACCAGATGGCTAAAGCAGCAAAATAAAAGATAAATAAAGAAGAATCTTAGCATGTTTCTATTGTTTTTCTATCTTGTCAAAAAAGTCTTTAGCATGTTTCGCAAGTACCCCTTGAGACATTGTGGTATACTGGATTGATTTATTAACAATACCAATTAAGTGCCCATTCTTATCTAAAATAGGAGATCCACTGGCACCGCCAAAGACTTCTCCTTGTAAATCAAATTCGTATCTACCAGGAACTCTGCTGACCTTTACTTCATTGAGGCGAGGTCGTAAGCCTCCATCGCTGTTATCCAGATTCAAATTTGTTCCTAAGGGGTAACCAATGTAGTAGTAGGCTTCTTCTAAAGGGCTTACCTTTTTAACATCTGTTATTGCTTTTGATATGTCTACAATTTTGTTAATAGTGGCAGGAGTTTGCTTGTTGTTTAATTGTAATATAGCCAAATCTATTTTATCATCTTCAGACTCGGCTAATACTGTACAACGTTCAAATTCGTCAATCGAATTATAGTTATGATCTGCATATCCTACTGCGATATAGTCATGAACACCGGTTATCTCAATGGGAGATTCTTTGTAACCGGATATAAGACTGCTAATTTGTGATATAGACATACCCTCTTTATACAATGCCATTAAATATTTTTTTAATAAAAAATTGCTGTTGTTGAAAACGTCAATTTCATTAGATGTTCTTAAAGAATTGATTGGTAACCAGTAGTCTCGGAGTTGTCTGATTTTTTGATCTATTTGGGTCTTCTCTTCTTTTGTAATATATTCCCAAGGGCAAGCTATATGTCTATTGGTCATCATTTTCCCATCCTTAGAAATGAAAAATGCAGTACCGGAATAGCCAATGGGACCATAATCACTTCCGTTCTCAATAAATCCAAAATTCTTAGTTTTATTAATTCCAACAGAGTACTCTTGGGGATAATCTGAAATGTTGGATTGTTGCATGATCTGGATAAAAGGGTCATTAACTATTTTCACATTATAATGATAATAGCCCTGTACATATGTCACAGCTTGAATATAATCTTTCGGTTTCCCTTCTCCATCAATAATGAATTTGATACCGAAAACAATTCCAACAAGTATTGCCGTAGTGGCTGCAACTCCAATAGCTTTACTCCAAATTTTTGCTGGTATGTGCTGTTTTATATCTACAGGCACACCGCCACACACCACCGCATCACTACGTTTGACTTTTATATTTTGTCCGGTTGGAATTTTTCTGCCGTTGACTGTAGTGCCGTTTTTGCTATGGTCTTGGATGTAGGCTTTTCCGTCTTTTCCTATTTTCAATGTGGCATGAAAGCGGCTGACAGTATTTCCAGATATCTGTATTTCGTTACGGAAGTTGGTTCCTATTCCGAATAAGGCTTTATAGTTGCTGTTATTTTCGGGCATGGGTATTTGGGTCCACATTAATTCCACATCAGCAAAGCGAATGGCATCGCCCCGTCTTACGGTAATGCCTGTTCCGGCTTTAATAGGTTTGTTCATAAGGAATGTGCCGTTTCGACTGTTTTTGTCTTCCAACAGGATATCCCCATTGTTGAGGATGGTCATTTCAGCATGGAGTGAACTCACTTTATCGCTATGCAATACTATATCACATGAAGCGTCTCTTCCAATTTTAAGTAATCTCATGATCTTTATTAATTATTGATTAGCCGATAGGTCTGTTATTCCAGGTAGAGTCTTTCGGAGCAGAAGGAGTAGGCTCTTTCTCCTTTTTCTCCTTTTTCTCTTTTTGCTTTTGGGGCTTTGCAGAAGTAGAGTCTTCATTTTGTTTAGAGGGCTCTTTTTTTATGTTGATAGAATCTTTTACTACTTCCGGCTTTTCTTCTTCGAGAGAGTCCGTAACACTGACTGTTTCCTGTTTTGGTTCCGGGGTAGACGGATTGTCCGGCATATATTGATAAGCAAAGATACCGCATGCTACGATGAGTATTCCCACTCCTCCCATGATTATATTCCGAATCATGCTGTTATATATTGGCACTGCATTCCAATCCAACTTGTTTACGTGTGCAAAGGAGATAATATCTTTTCTGCTCACGGGTACAGGAACATTGGGGGAAATACGAATTCCGTTGACATATGTGCCGTTTCGACTTAGATCTACAATTGTGATTTTTCCGGAAGACGAAATGTTCAGAGTGGCATGTCGCCTGCTTATTACATCGGTTGCGTCATTTATAACGATGTCGCACTCTTGGTCTCTTCCGATAGATAATGCTTTCATTGTTTTATTTGTTAGTGGTTTTGCTATTGTTTAGTATTTTGGCAATCTTTGCACTGTCGCCATTTGCTTTCCCTATAGCCTGAATAAGTTTGGCCTTTTGGATTGAGTCTTCTCTTAATCTTTCGTACATAGTGTACGCTTTGCCTTCATTAGAATTCTTGAATTTTGTGACCTTTACAGTCAAGTATATATTGGCTATAATGCTTATGCTACAAATTATTCCGATAATCAGCAAGATTTGTTTAATTTTTCTGTTCATTTTTTCTTTCAGTGTTGAATTAGACTTAGTTTCTACGATTGCCAACGTTAGATTATCATGACCTCCGCCTGTAGTGTGTCCGATGTTATCTATGTCGGTGGCAATACTGTCTACCACTGGCCCCAGATTGGATTTTCGGTTGGTAACCAGTTTTATCAGATGTTTTTCTTCTACTGCTCCATGTATTCCGTCCGTACAGAGTAGAAAGCGGTCTCCCGTTTCGAAAGGACGTTCTGTGACTTCCACCTCCACGTCAGGTTTGATACCTAGTGCGCGGGTGATAACGTTGGATTGTGCCGAAAGGCGTGCTTGTTCTTCAGTAATCACTTTTTGCTTCACGAGTTCAAACACCATGGAATGATCGAATGTACGGAAGATTTTCGCATTTCCTCTGAATTGATAGACTCTACTGTCGCCCACATGGGCTATAGTGGCAGATTTTGGGGTTATTAGTACTACAGTGCATGTTGAACCCATACCTTGCAGGGCAGGTTGCTCGGTACCACGGTTTATAATGGCCATATTGGCTCGGCGGATGGCTTTGATTAGGATGTTTGAAGGGCTCTCTTGTTGATCGGCTTCCATAACTCCTGTTATGATTTCTTTGACAGCAATGGAAGATGCTGTTTTCCCACCCGGCCCTCCGCCCATGCCGTCACATACGGTAACGAGGAATCCTAAGGGGGTATCTGCCCAGTCGAACGAATCTTGATTTTCCGAACGTCCTCCTATTCTTGATTCTGCGAATCCTAGAACCAAGGGAGATTCAGTCTTTAGTTGTGTCAAATCCATAATGACTATTATATTATAAAATGAATATTAGTAATCCGATAATTATAATCAGAACAGTTATTCCACCTATGCAAATGCCAATATTCGCTTCTACCCATTCTTGTATTTGGGCTGATGTTGATACTGGAGCCGTCATGGCTTCCTTGATGGCTTCCTTGAATTCGGAAGCGGTCTGATAGCGTTTTCCTTGTTCCTTTTCCGTAGCTTTCCATATCACTTGTAGCAGTCTTCTCGGTATTTTGTCATTGTTTGGGAGAGCTTCTTTCATTTGCTTTGTCAGCGTTTCCGTTTCCGTCGGCATATCAAAGGGATTTACTCCTGTCAATAATTCGTAGAAGGTGATGCCCAGTTCATAGATATCTGTTGCTGCATTGATTTGGATGATGCTATTCTTGTCACGGGTGATTTGTTCTGGTGCCGAATATTGAGGAGTTCCAATGAATCCATAGGCTGAGAATTTATTACCACCGTTCATTCGGGCGATGCCTAAGTCCATTAGTCGGATATTCGATTCATTTTCAATCATGATATTGGAGGGCTTTATGTCACGATGAATTACTCCGCGAGAGTGTACATAGTCCAAAGCATCAAGTACAGGGTAAATGATGTTACAGATTTTCTCCACTCTGTCAGCTGTATCTTTCAGATTCAGTTTTACGTAATCGTCAACTTGCATTCCCGATACAAATTTGCTTAGAATAAATACAGGGCTATTGTCCGGTGCATATTCGCAGTAACCTATCATTTCTACCAGATTGTGATGCCGGAAGGCAAGAGAGGCTTCTTGTTTGGCCCGGTCGCGTATCATTTTGTTATTGGCATAGCAGTCTTTTACGCGTTTCACGGCTATCTTTTCGCTATTCTTGCATCGATATCCTAAATAAACCGTTCCCATGGCACCACTTCCCAACGGTTCGTCCGCAGGATTGTAGCAGTACCATTCACCCATTACAAACAAATAAATATAGGGGTCATTAGGACGTTGGACAACATTTTGCCTTTGCATGGTGTTTCTCTTTCTTTATTTTTTTATTAGTTCCGGATACTCTTCATACAATTTTTCCACAGCTTTCACCATCGTTTGGTTTGTACTGTTGGTGGCAAGTTGTAATGCTTTATCCAGACATTTTTTTGCTTCTGTTAGATTCCTTCCTTGGTAAGTGACTCGGTCGCCGACCAAGTAGTCGAAGCCTAATGCATAAAGGGAGTTGCAGTCGTCTGGGTTTATCGAGACGGCTTTCTCTAATAGCTTATGGGCTTTTTGATAGTCGACTTTGACTTTGGAAGTCAGTTGCAGTACCCAGATAGAATCGGGTACATTGTCATATTCTTTTTTGTTTTTGGCATCGAAGTTGAGGCGGCTGAGCAGATAGGTTGCATCGTAATTATTGTTTTGTGATAATGCTTCCAGTTCGCTTAGTCCTTCTTGAGCTGTTTCAGGCGATTTCAACTTTACAACGGCTTCGTTGTATGCAGATTGAGGCGAAATGGCAGTTGTTTCCTCATCTGAACTGATTCCAGGTTCTGGTCTCGGCTCTGGTCTGAATATCAGGTAAGCCGCAGCTACTATACCTACAATTCCTACACCGCTTCCTATCCATTTTAGAATCGGGTTGGGGGAAGGGGCAGGAGCATTAATGTTTAGTTTGTCAACATCCACTCTGAATTCTGCAGCGTTTTGGTAGCGTAACTCCTGCTTTTTGTTTGTGGCTTTCGCTATGATTGTTCTGACATCTCTCCTCGGAATGGCTTTTAGTGGCATCTGTTTATGCAGCTGCATGTCCAGTACTTCGTGGTTGGCTCCTTCGAAGGGACGTACTCCCATATAAAGTTGGTAGAACAAGATTCCGATGGCATAAATGTCTGTTGTCATGCTTTGATGCTTTACGTCACCCAATACCAGTTCGGGAGCGGCATACCACGGCTTTCCCATGAACACGCCGGCTGTAGTCAGTGCTTTGTCGTGAGTGGTCAAGGTATTGATGGGTTTTGCTATACCGAAATCTATCAGTTTGATATGTCCCTTTTGGGTTACCATTATATTAGTAGGATCAATGTCCCGATGGATATAATCGGCGTCATGCAGTGCCATTAGCCCTGATAGCACACTACGTATGACACTGACGGCAAATTGAAGAGGGTTATTCTGGTAGTCTCGATATAGCTTTTCGGCAAAAGGGATGGGGCGACCGTTCTGGTCGGTTGTCTTTCCTTGCAGTAAGTCGTCAAGCATTACGCCTTCAAGTAATTCACTTACCACATGATACCGTTTTGTGATTTCCCCCATTACGTTTCTTTCAGTGGTCTCGATAAAACCTAACATTTCCACTAAGTTGTCGTTACGCAATTGGATGGATGCTTCGCGGCGAGCACGCTCAATGGCATGTTCGGGTAAATCGCTGAACATGAATTTAATGGCGACTTCCCTGAATATGCCGGTTTGCTCATTTACGCATTTCCCTTTATAAACTTTTCCCATTCCGCCTTCGCCCAGTGGTTCACTTGCGGAGTCGAATTCGTAATAAAGTTTTTTTTGCCGTTCTATGTTACTTTGTAATTTAATGATAGCCATTCTTTACTTCTGTATTTGTAATTACATACCTACTGTTCCACCGGATTTGATGTTGTCTCTGCCGTCCACGCCTACTGTGCCGTTTGAACCGTTGTTGTAGTTGTCGTATGTGCCGTGCGAGCCTTCAAATGGAGGCGGGTACATGCCTTCACTTCCAGGTTGTGTATAGCCAGGAGTGTATGGGTCAGGAACATTCATATCTTCCTCTTCTTCCGGCTGGTTGTCTATTGGAATGAATCCTTCCGCAACCTTTAGCCCTAATGCTTTCACATCTACTAATAGCAACACCAATTCATAGTTTTCTCCTATTGTGATGATGTTTCCGTTGAAGCATTCCATGGCCGAAAATCCTAAACTTTCGCCTTGTACCATTGTTCCGTTAGTGGAGCGTGTGTCGCTAATAGAGGCAATTGTCTTTTCCGGATTTCTCATCTTTCGTACAACTATGACGGCATGCTCTCCCGAAACTGTCCCTTCCCGTAAGCAGATGTCGCATTTAGGAGAACTACCTATGGTATTTTGCCCCAAATATAGCGGCCAATATTCTCCTATCCCTTGGCGTGAAATGGAATACAGAAAACCGGCTACAGGTTTCCCGAATTGACGGGAGGAATCGAAGGAAGGGTTAGGAGTGTTTGAACCTTTATGCGAGGGAGCGTTGACTTGTTCCATACCGGGAACTACGGTTCCTTTAGCTGCGCCTCCTGCATAAGTGTTTCTTGCATAGGGCTCTGAGGACTGGGCTTTTCCGTATGAATTGCCGCTTTCCATACCTGGGACTACTGTTTTGTTTTGTGACATAATGCAATATTTTATTTGTTAGCAATCAGGTGAATGCACATAATATATTGCCCGCAGATTCCCGAACCGGACGGTTCATTGTGTTAAGATTAGAGGATAACCATATATAAAAGAAAAGCGCGGGAATCTGTACCTGTTACTCGTCCCACGCATTAAGGCCTTCGCATTGCCCTCCAAAGTCTGAACGAGCAACGCAGAAGCCCACGCCGATATGTATAACAACTAAACATACCTTATTGTTATAAGGCATGCAGAAGATATATAAACATATCCCGCAGACACCTACTGTTGCCTTGTCCTTTGACTTTGGATTAAAAGTTGCGAAGTTTTAATGCGTCAAAGACAAAACGTTAAGTAAACGTCTTTCTTAAATATATGTCTTGCCCTCCCACCCATTACCTCTAAAAAGAGGCATCGGCGAGAGCACATTGCAAAATTACAAAAAATATTTTAATAAAAACAAGGAATAGATAATTTGATAATAGGGAAAAAGGTGAATTTTGCGCTAAACAATCGTTTTAGCCTACTATTATGGCAAATTTAGTGATTATTCGTTTGTGCTATTTTGAATTTCTTTGTAAAAGTTGTATTTATTTAGGGTGATTACATTGCTTGTTGTGGATGAGAACAAGCAAGGTAATTTCAGGCAAGTCTGATCCCGTGAGTGGAATATGTAAGAGGTATGTGAAAAATGGGTAATATATATATGCAAATACACTTTCTGTAAAGGGAGGCTTATCACTGATTATCAAGACGCTACAAACTCTTAATTTCTTGTCGACAAGAAATTAAGAGTTTGTTGGCAAGAAGTTAACTTCCTGTCGACAAACTCCTAACTTCTTGTAAAAGGAGAAATAGTAGATTTTTCGGTTTCCTTACACTGCGTGATTGATGGGACGAATCTACCGTCACCGCTGTAACTCGTAACTTCACTCCTTTCTTTTTCGAAATGCTTACTTCCCGTAATCATCGTACATCATCAGCAGATGGGAGGAACTCCAACTAAAGTGCGGCGCTTTCAACCGTTCTCCGGTATGTGTACCGTAGTTCTCGTGGATGGGCGCTCCTTCTTTCAATCCGTTCAGGCGGTCGAATACCTGCAAGGTATATTCATCGGCCAGTTTATGATAACCATAGTTGCGGAGTCCGCGAATGGCAAAGTAAGTCTGGTCCAGCCAGATGGGGCCACGCCAGTAGCCGCGCGGGTTATACTTGGGATTGTCTGCGGCGATGGTGGGGAAGGGGATATATGTGGAGAACTTCGCGGTGTCTTGCAGTATGGGTAACATGCTGTCCACCTGCGATTGCGTGGCAATCTGTGTCCACAGCGGAGTATAAGCTTCGCATCCCGGTTCTTCGATGAAGGAACCGTCTTTCAGGCGGCGGTCGAAGAAGAAATTGAGTTGCTTGTCGAAGAAGTAATCTGCTACTTTATCGCTATAATCGGGACCGTCGAAAGTCGCGTTCAGCAATCCGGCAAACTTCTTTAGCAGTTTACATTCCAGTGCCAGATAAGCATTCAGGTCTACGCTTTCCTGATCCATGCTCCAGGCATCATCGGCTCCGTCGTTCTTCAACATCACGGCATCGTCAAAACGAATGGCATTGTCCATGCCGCTTTCCCATGCGGCAGCTTCCAGTGTGCCGTCTGTTGCACCGTATTCACACATGCCGTTACGGTTGTGATCGCGTTTCTGATACCACCATTTGTAGTAAGAGAGCAGTTGCGGGTACATTTCGGCAACGAAAGCTGTGTCGCCTGTATGCGTGAAGATTTCGTCTACCGCCCAGCACACCAAAGGCGGTTTGCTGTCGCGGGCATTGTTTTCCGACGGGTCGGTGTAGATGCAGTCGATAACCATGCCGTCCGGTTGCTGATAATCGAACATGGCGCGGATGTTGTTCTTTGCCAGTTCAGGGTCGAATTTTGCGGTTCCGGCACTGAAACGCCAACTGTCCCATGCCCAGAAACCCACAAAGTAGCCTACGGCGTGGCTCGGGACGATACCTTCATGAAGCAGTCCGCCGCGATGCGTGCGCCAGTTGGAAATAAGGGTGGTGACGGCTTTCACGGCTATACGGTCGTATTCGGGCTTCATGTCCTTGCGCAGTATCTTGGTCAGATAACCCTCCCAGCGTTCGGCATTGGCTTGCAAAGCCTTTCCGGGATTGTTGAGCAGGGTGGGGATATTCTGCAATCCGGCGGTCATCTCTTTTTCCGAGGTGAAGAAGGAAATGGCTACATGGACGGGATACCTGGGACTGTGAACAAGGGCTGTGTAGTTGTTTTCCGTCCGGGAAAGTGTCACGTCGGGGGTAAATGTTACGGTCACGCTTTCTCCGCTGGGGTGGCGGGCAATGACGGAGTTTTGCTCTACAGCAATGGTTACGTCTTTTCCCCATTGACTGCCTGTCAGAAGCAGGTCTTCCGCTTTATCGGACTCTATGCGCAGGAGGGCGGTTGAGGCATCTGCAAAGTTAAGTCGTTGCGTGATGCTCCCTGCATCGGAGTGGACGGACATATAGAGCTCGCCGGGGAAGTAGCAGGTAGAGTCGGGAACGAAGCTGGCAGAAGTGTTTCCGGCGAAATCTACTGTGACGGCGGACTGTGCCATCCATTGGCGGCGGAACATATCCAGACTGAACGGGCCGCAGAAGCCGTTCACCCATTGCGCCTTTTCGGGCAGGGTGAAGCCCATCCATGAACCGGCGTCTGTGAACCAGCCGTAGCAACGGTGCAGGGTGTCGGGAGTGTAGGCAATATCCAGTATGTTATTGAAGGTGTACCTTTGCTCAGCAGTTTTTTTACTACCGGAGGTGCAGGCGGTGAGGCCTGCAACCAGTAGCGTAAAGCAAATGATGTGTATAAACTTGTGTTTCATATTCCTTGATTATTATGAATTTAATGTTAGAACCAGCACTTATGCGCCTGTTCCGCTGCATCATCCTTAGCTCCGAGTGGCAGCAGCGTGAAGCTGTACTTCCATTCGTGCGGTGTGATGGTATATTCCGGGTGCACTTGTGCCCCCCACGTATTGTCACCACCTACGCCCATCTGCTTGTGGTCGATGTTCAGCCACACCATATCTTTCTTCACTATGCTTCCCCCGTGGCGGCGTTCCACTTGCGAAGGGCGGTACTCGATATCTTCCATCGGGAAGTTCCAGGCACTGATACTTAGCGGTTCTTCTCCCGTAACGAGCAAACCGTCACCATCGGCATTGCGCAGTGCAACCCAACGTACATCGCAATGATTAGCTGTTTCCTGAGCACGTACATACGGATGGAACTGTTCCCAAACCGTCGCGCTGTACAGTCCTACCAATGCTCCCGTCTTCCGGTCTGCATAGTTTTCCTGTGGTCCGCGTCCCAGCCAGGACATCCTTTCATATTCAGCCGGAAGTATCATGCGCATACCCAGGCGAGGCATTTCGTTCAACGCTTGTTTGCCGGGAGTGAAGTGCATGCTCACGCGGACTGCTCCGTCAGGATGAATATCGTATATTGTTTGCAGCTTCGAGTCTTGCGCTTCCATCTTATAGGTAGCGGTAAGGGTAACTGTCTGTTGACTTTCCGTTATATCCAGGTTCTCCAGTTTGGCATCCTGTCCGGCAGTCTTCCAGGTGAGACAACGGTACAGATGTCCGTTCGGAATATCATTGTCCGTCAGCGGACGCCAGAAGTTAGGTTGCAGACCTTCTTTTATCAAATTCTTTCCATTGTAACTCAACTCTGTCATTTCACCGTTTTGAGCCGAGAAAGCTATCCGGAAGTTGCTTCCTGTCAGAGTGATGGCGTCACTGTTGCGGTCTACGGTCAGTTTGCCGTTAGCCGGTTGAATGGCTTTGCTGGCAGGGACGGAAGGCAGCGCCCATTGTTCGATGGCGGCCTCGTGTCCTTTCGGGATTAACGGCGCTTCGTTTTTGGTGAATGCGCGCAGGGTAAGGAAGTACTCTTTGCCATTGGCAGGCAATGCTTTCAGAGGCAGTTCGATGTTGGCAGAGCTTCCCGGTGCGATTGCTGGGAAATCCATTTCACCGCTTTGCACTGCTTTACCGTCACATTCTACTGCCCAGCGCAGGGTATATCCTTCCAGACCGATGAAGTCGTGCCGGTTGGTAACCTTTATCTTATTGGGTGTGAAAGCAACCGGTTCAAAGTGGATATATTGAAGCACCTTCTTCACCTCATAGATATGCGGGTGAGGAGTGCGGTCGGCAGCTACCAGACCGTTGGCGCAGAAGTTGGAGTCGTTGACGATGCCTACAAATCCCATGTCTCCACCAAAAGCCCAGATGTCACGGTTATCCTTATCTTTGATAGCGAATGTCTGGTCTACCCAGTCCCAGATGAAGCCGCCTTGCAACTGGTCGTACTTATAAATCAAATCCCAGTAATCCTGGAAGTTTCCTACACTGTTACCCATGGCATGAGCATACTCACACATAATCATAGGACGCTTGTCGCGCTGATTGATATGGCGGCGCAACGACCAGATGCGTGCATACATCGGGCAGTAGATGTCACTCTTGGCATCATAACCGCCACCCTCGTATTGTACCGGGCGGGTAGAATCTACCTTCTTCGTGTAATCGTATAAGGTTTCGAAATGCTTACCATACCCGGACTCATTACCCATAGACCAGGTGACGATAGCTGTGCAGTTACGGTCGCGCGCAATCATGCGGCTCATGCGTTGCATGAAAGGAAGTTCCCAATCCGGATAATTGGCCAGCGTGCCATCCTTGTGATCCTGCATACCGTGGCTTTCGATGTTGGCTTCATCCACCATATACAGGCCGAATTCCGTGCAAAGCTCATACCACGCATAGTTATTCGGATAATGACAGTTGCGCACACCGTTCAGATTGAATTGCTTCATCAACTGAATATCGTGTATCATGGAAGCTACGCTGATGGTGCGTCCTTTGTGCGGATCGTGTTCGTGGCGGTTCACTCCCTTAAAGAGCACCGCTTTTCCGTTAATCATCTGCATGCCGTTGCGCATCTCCACCGTGCGGAAACCAAAAAGTTGGGTGAAAGACTCCAACGGCTTTCCTTGTGCATCGAAGGTGCTGACTACCAGTGTATAGGTATTGGGCGTTTCAGCATTCCAAGCACGTGCATCCGGGAAAATCTGTTGCTGGCTAAATAAAGTATCCGTAGGAGAAGAGACTGATTTCTTCTGGTTATAAATCACTTTTCCTGCATCCAGCACTTTTACCTCAACGGTTTCTCCCGCCTTCGGCTGATGGAGGATGACATCCAGGTTGAGTTCTCCGTCTTTATAATCATTTATCAGTTCGGCAGTCATTCGGAAGTCGCGCACGCGGCTTTGCGGACGGGCGTAGAGATAAACGTCACGCTCGATGCCGCTGTATTTCCAGTAATCCTGTCCTTCAAGGTAAGAGCCGTCGCTATAACGGAATACCTTGACGGCAAGTTTGTTGCTGCCTTTTTTCAGGAGCTTCGTGATGTTGAAGTGAGACGGCAGGCGGCTGTCTTCGGCATATCCGGCAAGTTCGCCGTTCACCCATACGTAGTAGGCGGATTCCACTCCCTCAAAGTTGAGGAAGATATCCATACCTTCCCAACCGCCGGGAACCGTGAATTCGCGGACGTATGCTCCCACCGGATTGTAATCGGCTGGCACATGCGGGGGATTGGCAGGGAATGGATAACGGGTATCCGTATAAATAGGTGCATCGAAGCCTTGCAACTCCCAGCTTCCGGGAACTTGTATTTTGCTCCACTTCCGGGTGTTGTATCCCGGTTTGTGGAAGTCTTTGGGACAAAGTTCGTTGTTCTTTGAGAACAGGAACTTCCAAGTACCGTCCAGCGAGATGCGGCGTTCGGTGGCAGGATTTACGTTGAAACGTACATCCGCAGGCAGGGAGTGTTGCTTCAGGGCGTTGGCCTCATTCGTAAACGGAATGAAGTGCGCATGCATTGGCTCTCTGTTTATCTCATTGACTTGCGGGTTCTGCCAAGGTTCATTGTCGGCAAGCATATTACTGCAAATCAGTAAGGCGGAGATGAAAGAATATAATTTAAGTTTCATGATATCAATCAGATTAAGTGTTTATATCGAACAAAACAGGGTCACAAGAAACGGGACACTGAAATCGACCACGAACCCGTGGAAGATGGAGACAACTACAAATTGTTGTCCGGCCGTTCGTGTAATGATGGGCAGTGTGGTGTCCATCGTAGTTGCCCCTCCGGCAGAGATAGGGGCGAGGTTGCCGAACCAGCGCACCAGTAACGGTGCAGCCAGCAAGGTCAGAATCTCGCGGCTGATGTTGGCGAGCAGGGCAATTGTTCCTAATTCAGCTCCTTTATATTCGGTAATGAAGATACTGGAGAGTGAATAGTAACCGAAGCCCGAACCTACAGCCAGGCAATCTGTTAGAGAACGGTGTGTCAGTATCAGGCTGACTGCGGCAGAACCTGCCAGCGTACCCAGAATGGTCATGATAGGCAGGAATATCAACCGTGGATTGAGTGAACGGAAATTTTTCAACGTTTGCGGGTCATTGCCTACACTTAGCCCTACACTGAACATCAGTGCGCAAAGTGCATAAAAGCTGACTTTACTATCTACTACGATGTCGATAGGTATCAGGTGAAAGACTCCGCAAAGTGTACCCAGCACAAAAAAGCCGACTATGATAAGACTTCCTTTCATGCTTGTCCTCCTTTCCGTTTGTATAAGGCCCTCCACAGTGCCCAAGCGGCAATCACACTTCCCAGAGTTCCACCTATGGTGAGTATGACGGCTTCGAGTCCGATGGTATGAAGTCCTTTGATAATCTGTTCGTTTCCTCCCACTTCAATACCGAGAATGAAGAGCAGTACCCAGATCAGTACTGTGATAACCTTATGTATTTTACTTAAATTCCGTTTCCGTAAGAGGTAGCCCAACAGCATTCCTGTGAGCATCAGTCCGATAATTGTAAACATATCTATGTCGTTTTTGAGGGCAAAGATAAAGCTTTCAGGATAAACAAGACGGTATTCATAGAAACAAATACCGCCTTGTTGTTCATATAAGATTAAGAGAGAATTATATTAATTACTTTCCTCAGTTGTTAAACTACTTAAGGCGCTGTTCGCTTTAATTTCAGATTGAGGAATCGGGTAGAATGAATGCTTCTCAGTACTGAACGTTGTGCGTCCTGCAGCGTGTAAGGCTACATCCAGTTTGCCCCAGCGGCGTAGATCGTAGAAACGCCATGCCTCAAGTGGAAATTCAATCATACGTTCGTGTTCAATCTGTGCTTGTACATTTTCTTGTGATGTACCTTTCATTTCCGGCATATCGCCATGTACTTTACGCACTTCATTGATAATTGGAATGCTTTGTTCTGGATGTCCTTGCAAATTTAGAACTTCAGCTTTCATCAATAATACATTGGCATATCGCATTAACGGAAGATTAATGGCAGTATAGTTTTCAAGAAGTTCATTGATTGTAGGGGGTAAATATTTTCTGAATGCAGGTTTATTGTAGGCAATGCCATCATCTCCAGAGAATACGTCGTCATAGTCATATCCATATACTTTACCTGTTCCGTCATTGAAGTAATCACATTGGAAAAACATGGTTTGATACATACGTGTATCATATAATCCGGTAGTAGCAATCTCACCTTCTTTCTTGAACTCGTTGATTAGCTGGTCGCTTGGGTACATTTCTTCCCACCCACTCAACTCATAAGTTGCTATAAATTTATGAACCTGATGTTTATAATAAGCGCCACCATCACTGTTCATTGTAAATTGAAGTTCGAAAACAGATTCTTTGCAGTTCTTGTTACTTCCGTCGAACATGCTGATAAAGTTTTTCTCCAGTTCGTATCCTTTTACTTCATTGAATGCTGCTAAAGCCTCGCGAAGGTATTCATCTTTTTTAGTAGTTTCTTCATATGCTCTTGTAAGGTAAGCAAATCCTAGATAGGCATAGGCTGCTCCACAAGTTGCGCGTCCGGCATTCTCGCTGGGGTGGCTTGAAGGTAATTTCGTTGCTCTTTTCAAGTCTTCAATAATGAAATCCCAGGCAGCTTCACGGGAAGAAAGTGGTTTGTTCAGATTGCTGGCATCTACATACTGATCGCTTATGATGATTTCTTTCCAGTTCAGAATGAGTTTCAGATGGTAATAAGCACGAAGGAAATAAGCCTCATTGAGGATTTGTTGACGCATCTCTTCTGTGATTTTTCCTTCCGGCACTTCCGGTACCTTAGTGATAACTTGGTTTGCATAGTTGGCTCCTGTGTAGTTGTTACTCCAGTAAAGTGAAATTTGAGAACTCCCCTGGTTAAAGGTAAAGTTATAATATTCCAGCATATAGGTCCAGTTATAAACATCAGGACCAACTTTCAGGATATCTTCCCGGAATGACTCAACTGGAAACTTCACTTCAGACATTTGCCAACTGCTTATGGAATATTCGAGTTGTGAATAGGCTGCACCCAATCCGGATAAAGCGTCTGCCTCATCTCTCCAAAATTTGTCAGAGGTCAACTGGTCGGGAGACTCTACCGACAAGAAATCATCGCATGCACTGAATAAAGTTGTGAATGCCAATGCTGCTATATAGATATATTTCTTCATAATGATCTGTTTTTAAGAATTTAGAATGTTAATTGTAGTCCTACTACGTAAGATTTGGTGAATGGATATGTTAGGTTATCTACACCGGTATTCAGTACGGAGGAACGTGAGAATTCAGGGTCAATGCCGCTGTAATCGGTAATAGTAAATAAGTTTTCACCACTAACATATATTCTCAACTTTTCTATCTGTATCTTTTTCAACAGAGATGTGGGCAGGTTGTAGCCCAATTGCAATTGACGACAACGAATAAAGTTTCCGTTTTCCAGGAAACGGGTTGATTCACGTGAATTTCTATTCGGATCTCCTAACACTGCACGCGGCATAGAAGTACTGTGATTGCTATCTGTCCATGCATTTAATGTTGTTTTGAGAAAGTTGGATGGACTGCTCATTCCTTCAAAATAGAAACGATTGGCATTGTACAATTTATGTCCCCATCCACTACCCAAAAGCATAGAGAAATCAAATCCTTTATAGCTGATTCCAAGGTTTAGATTTGCTTCTAATTTAGGGATACCGGAACCGCTGTAGATTTTATCATCTTCATCAATTTCCCCATTGCCATCTGTATCTCTGAAACGTACATCACCAGGTACAGCATCCGGTTGGATAACTTTTCCTTCAGCATTTTTATAGTTATTAATTTCATCTTGACTTTGGAAAATACCGTCCATTTGGTAGAGATAGTAGGCTCCGATAGGTTTACCAACTGTTGCTTTGGTCACATAGTGGTCGTCATAGTTGACACCATCTCCATTAATTTCCTGATTAGCGTCAGCCAGTGTCACCACGCGATTGCGGGTTGTGGAGAGATTTAATCCTACGTTATACTCAATTTCTTTACCGATTTTATCATTCCAGTTCAACTCCAACTCAAAACCGGTATTTTTAATTTTGCCTACATTCATTGTTGGACTCCATAACCCAGAGGAAGGAGGCAGTACTTTAGTGATGAGCAGATCACTGGTTTGATTATGGTAATAATTCAAAGCACCGGTCAGCTTGTTACTGAACATACCAAAATCAACACCGATATTTTTGGTGTCAGTGGTTTCCCATTGCAGTTCATTATTGGCTAACTCCGGTGCAATACTACCTGCCCATGGGCTGGCACCAGTTCCTTGCACATATCCGTAAGCCATCCAGTTTTCTGTATAAATTAAAGATTGGAAACCATAGTATCCTAAGGCATTTTCATTACCAAGACGTCCCCAACTGGCACGTAATTTCAGATTATTTATGAACGAATCTTTTGGGAAAAACTCTTCTTCACTGATTCTCCATCCTAAGGCAACTGAAGGGAAACATCCCCAACGGTTGTCTTTACCGAATTTGGAAGAACCGTCATAGCGCATAGTTGCCTGCAGTAAATACTTTCCTGCATAAGAATAGTTCACGCGACCAAAGAAAGAGGCACGATTATAGGTGTATTTGGTACCGCTGCCATCGAATGTTCCTCCGATTCCACCGTTGATTGTAGTAAATGAAGGATCCAGGAAACCAGCTGCTTCTTCACGCGTAATCAATTGACCGTCTTTTACTTCATAGACGGTTTTCTTTCCTTCAATGATAATTTTATTCCAAGTCTGTTTTTCAGTAGTGATAGAGCTACCCACCATGGCATTGACACTGTGCTTGCCGAACTCTTTATTGAAACTCAACACGTTATCAATCACCTGTTGTTCCCAATAGGAAGAATATTCACTGTTGATAGGATATTTAGTTGGCATTTTAGGGTCAGCGATGTAATCAGGTTTGTGTGAAGTATTGCGCTCATGTACACCACGATACGAATAGCTGGTTTTGAAGTTCAGCCATGAAGTGAAGTTCATAGTTACTGCAATATTAGCATTGGTATCAAAAGACTTGTTGACTGCATCAATATAATGATTATCAGCAATCACATTGCGATTGTTAGGCAAAGTATTAAAGTTGGTCAGACCAAAACCATATTCATTGTTTTCATCATAGATAGGCACCAATGGAGAAATCATGTACATTTCTTTGAGTGAATACTGAGGCATACGTCCTTTGGTATATTTGAATGCAAAGTTGGCGTCAAAGTCAAAAATGCTTTTTGTCATGTATAGTTTGGAACGTGCACTTTCTTGACGATAACTGTTGCCTATGAAGATTCCTTTTTCATCGGAGTGATTGTAAGAAATGGAGTAACGGGCATTGTCCGATCCGCCACGTACACTTAACATATAGTTCTGAGCTAGTCCATTTTGTAATACTGCATCTTGCCAGTCAGTATCTATAGAACTTTGGGCTGTGATATATGCAGGATAATTAGCTTGCTCCGGTGCATATTTATTATAGTTGTCATACATTTGCTTGTGTACTTGAATGTATTCGCTACTATTCAAGACGTCCATTGTCTTTGCTACTTTCGTAAAGTTCAAGTAGGAGGAAAAGTCTATTTTCATATCTCCTTTCTTACCATTCTTCGTAGTAACGATGATAACGCCATTAGCTGCCACGGAACCATATATAGCTGCCGCCGCACCGTCCTTCAGGACTTCCATCGACTCTATGTCTTGTGGACTTACTGTAGATATATCACCTGGAAATCCATCAATTACGTACAAAGGTTCGTTGTTGCCAAACGATTTAATACCACGAATTTTCACTTGTACGCCAGCACCTGCATAACCTCCGGCCTTTTGGATGTTTACACCTGCTATTTTCCCTTGTAAAGCTTCTGCAGGATTAGTGGTGGCACGACTTGACAATTGGTCTACATCAACAGATGAAATAGCACCTGTCATATCGCTCTTCTTCATTGTACCATAACCTATAACAACAACTTCGTCCAGCATCTCGGTATCATCTTTCAAAGTTACTTTCAATACTTTTTGGCCTTTCAACGGAACTTCTTGAGCTACATAACCCACATAAGAGATTACTATTGTCGCATTAGGGGCAACTGTTAAGGTGAAGTTACCATCAATGTCTGTAATACAACCATTAGTTGTTCCTTTTTCCAAAACACTGGCACCAATGAGGGTTTCTCCTTTGGTATCAGTTACTGTTCCGGTTAATGGAATGGTCTGTGCAAATAGACTAGTTGACATACATAAAGATAGTATTAATAGATACTGTCTAATTTTACTTGTAAAATGAATTGTTCTCATAGTTTATTTTATTTATTGAACTGGATCTTGTAATATTGTATATGGCTCCATATATAAATCCTTATTCTGTTGATAAAGAGAAGGATCCCATTCTAATTTGGGAGCAAAAGTTTTTGTGATAATAACTGTATCATTTACGCTATTGTTAACATATAGTTTTGTACTTGCTTTGATAAGCATATTATATCTTACTCCAACATTGGCTGTAACATTTTCAATATTACCTTTGGGGAGGAATATGATACGTTGTAAAGAAGACTGGTCTGTATGATTTGGAAAATAGACTTTAAATTTGTTGTAAAAATCTGTAACTCTATTGTATCCTTCGTATAAATACTCTCCATTTGCATTGATTATACCTGCTAGAGAAGTGCTTTCTCTAGCAATATCCCCATGAGAATAATATTGAGTCTCAGTTGGAAGTGAATCATTGTAAAATGTGAATGCATCTATACAAGTATTGTATGAAGCGAGCTCTTGTGTAATATCTGGATTTATTACGAAATTGTACTCGTAACTTGTATTATCCATTTTCCCTCCATTCATTTTCCATAAATGATATATTGGAAATTTCCTTTCCTCCCATGTTAATAATTTAGCTGTAGTGTCAAAATATATGACAGGCTGTTCTGCTAGATTCCAAACTCCCAGTGATACACCTAATGAAGATTTTGATAGATTTAGACTAGCAGGAGCTAACCCTCCAGTAGTTTCAGTTGTTATTGTTCCGCTCATTTCAGCTTTTCCATTTGTTGTAAACTGTAAGTCATAATTTTGAATAGATTCTTTATTAAAGCGTCCTGTAAATGAACTGAACAATAGATTGACGCCTCCCTTAACTAGTCCTGAGACTCCAACGTGTGCGATATTTCCAATATTTTTCGATACAAAATCTGCAAATTTATTGTCTTGGACTTCTTTCTTAATGAAATTGAATGCATCTTCTCCAGCTGCTTTCGCTAATCCATCCATTGTATCATTTACAGAGTTTGTAGTAGTTGTCGTAACTAATGTTCCTTTAGAACTGGAACCATAAGACCCTGTTAATTTTATTTGTGAACTGGTACGATTTATGGGATTAATTATTAATGTTCCAGTTGTAAATAGAGGATCATAAGCCAATTCTATTTGGAAGCAATTCCAGCCATGTATGAATCCAGTAGTACCTGTTGAAGTTATATTGGTACAATATAATTCTTGCCTTTGATAAATTCCATTTATTGGGTCTGCTAGTTCACCTGTAAAAGCTAGCAGCTTTTGGGGAACGTCTATTTTTAATTGCCATATACCAGTGCTTGATTCTACTGTACTTTCTAAATAATAGAATACTTTTAAAATTCCAGTATATTTGTTATAGAAAAACATATAATTGTTGTCTTTTCCCCAGTTGCCATTTATTGTGTATTTTACTAGCATCCAACCATTTTCTTTTTTTATGTCTTTTCTTACTTGAGTGGGAATTGTTGTTATTACTAAAGCCTCATCGGCCCAAGGAACTGCAACTGAATCTGTGGCTATCGCTCCGGAAGATAACCTGACTTTTTCCCATTCTTCCCAATTAGGAATAGTAGTACTTCTTGTTTTAGCGAAAAGAGAATAGGGATAGACACCATCTGTGATGGGTTCTATCACTCCGAAAGTCTGAGCCGATGTCTCAGTTGTTTTCAGGACCTCATCATTGCAACTATAGAAGAAGGTCGCAATGAGAAGCATTAATAAAATTTTGGTGTTCATGTGAATTGTTTTTAAGGTTAATAAAAATGTTTTCAACTGCAAATAAATGATTATAAACAGTAGAAAAACAATTGTTTAACCCTACAAATGACCTACAACAACCTTTTCTTGTGGATTTTGTAATCTACAATTTTAAATATAAATCCTTGTTAAATAGTGATTTAACTCGATTGTTGTTATCTACAAATAGCTATATGGAGAATGTGGTTAGAAAACCTTTAAATATCTTGTAAATATTCGGTTAGATCCATTTTGGATGATAGATTTAGAGCTTTGCGTAATCGGTAACGATTCATATTTATAGTCTTAGGGTTGTTGCCACTAATCATTGAGATTTCTTTTGTTGAAAGATTGACGCGTAGCATTGTTGCCAAATATTTCTCACCTTGTGTCAGGTTTGGGTGTTTAAGAATAAGTCTTTCGATAAACTCTTTATTTTTCTCCTCAACACTCAGCAGCAATGTATTATTGGTCTTATCTCCGCTTTGGTATTGGCTGATAAAAGCATTTACCTTCTTTAAGTGGGGAACCAGTGCTTGGTTGTCCATTCTATACCCTTCCTTAATCATCTCACGTATTTTGTCCAGCAACTCGTTACGGCTTCTAAGAAATACGGCAAAGCTGGTTACTTCTTGTTGACTGTTGTCTAAGGCGCTTTGTACATTTTGCAGTTCCAATTCCTGTTGGTGCAGTTTCAATTCGGATATTTCCCGTTGTGACAGTTCCAGTTGATATCGGGCTTCTATTAGTTGAAGGCCTTTTCTGCGTTTATACCATTTATATAAGAATATACTGAAGGCTAAACCAAGAACAAGTATACTGCCCAAAAGCCATAGGTTGCGCTTTAGTAGTTCTATCTTATAAGTTTGTTCCTGCATTTCGGTAGCATATTTCTGATCCTGATATCTTTTATAAGAGATTTCCTGTTCAATGTTGCGCAACTTGTTGCTACTTTGTAGCTCCTTGCTTAAAGCATACATTTGACTGAGCCGTTTATAGGCCTGGTCATAATCACCTATGGCGGCATATACCCAGGATGAATATTCATAATAATCACAAATCAATTCCTTGGCACCGATATTATGGGCGTATTCATAGGCTTTCTGCAGAGCTTCCAAAGCTTTGGAGTATTGCTCGCCGAAGTAATATTGCTTGCCCATATTGTTGTAGTTCTCTCCCAATGACCATTGTGCATCCAGATTTTTATTGATGGCTATGGCTTCCTGAATAAAAGATAGTTTCTTGTCCGTATCTCCTTGATATAGACATAAATTATTCAGATTGGTAGCAATCTCTTTTAAGTTCCTTTGGGCACGGTTGATAGTCAATGCCCGTTGAAGAAATCTTTCTGCTACCAGAAATTCATCAAGCAGATAATGCATGACTCCACGCTCATTATAACATCCGGCCACTGAAGCTGAATCTCCTAAAGACTTGAAAATAGAGGTTGCCTTATCATTCAGTTCTATCCCTTTGTTATAATCGCCCAATTTACTATATACACGTCCCATGAGTGAATAAAGCTGAGCTGTTTGCCGTTTGTTTGCAGGGTTGATATATCTCTGTGTATCATACAAATTCTTGATACTCAAATCGAAGTTACCCAGCAGTTGCTCTGCTTGGCAATAGAGTATCATAGCTTGTGCACGGGTTTCATTGGGCTCGTCTTCGGGAAATAAGGCAGCTGCCTGAGCTGCATAGTATGAGGCCTGCTTGGGATTGCTGAACAAGGCATTTTGAGCTTGTTCTAATAAGGTCTGGGCTTGTTTGCTGTCTTGAGCCTGTAAGGGGATCGTGGTTAATAGAGAAACTGCAAATATTAGATACAGTACTTGCTTCATAGTATATTTGTTGTTTCTGCAAATGTAATTATTTTCCTTTAAAAGTCAGGTTTGCTTTCAAAAAGATTTCTAATGAGCAAAATAAAAATATTCATCCGCAGGGGTATTCTCCTCCTCTTTCTTTTGCTATGTATTCAATTATTTAGTAGGGCAGTTTGTGGATTCTCTCGTTTAAAGCTCTGATTTTTGAAGCCAGTTTGTCAAAAGGCAGCGACTCTCCGTAAATCATGGTCTCCTGCATTACTTCGTAATCCTTTTTCCATGCGTCATAGATGACTTCGGGAAGAATGATATTGAGTGTTTGGGGATATAGTGTTTGGTAATCAAAGCCTTTAAATCCAATAAAGGTTTTACGGTGTTCAATGATGGAAATATAGAGAGCCTTGTTGTTCAATGCTTCTTCTGCAATTGGGAAGTTCATCATTTGCCCAATGTCATACAAGTGCCGCGACATTCGTTCGGTGCGGATATGCTCCTTCGGTTTGGAAAATTCTTCATGTAGAAGGAATACCTTTTCAAGGAAAGTTCTTTGAGGCGCAACGGCTCTCACTTCAAAATCCGGCTCCGTGAACGGAGTTTGTGTAAAAACTTCATCCATGAACGAACGCAGACTTACCGGAATAACTGGTTCGTTCATGGAACGTCCGCTGACTTCTATGATAACTTTGGAACGTATATAAGGATTGTCCTCGAAAGATGGTTGATACGACACTTCTATGATTTGGCGGTTCAGTCCGTTTTCTGCTTGGACACGGTTGATGATGTCCCGTTTGTCTTTTATGGATAAGTCTGAATATTTCATATCAGTGCTGATAGTTTTTTGCGCACCCATATAGGTGCAAGTTGTATGTCTTTCTGGAAATCTTCCGGTTGCACATTTTCCAAATGTGATTTGATGATTTCTATTTGTCCCTCCGTTACGTTGTCTTCGCCTATTTCACGCAAAGCTGTTACAATCAGACGCATCATTTGCGACCGATAGGCGAAAATCCGCATTTCCGAAGTATGCTTGAAAAGTATGCCTTTCCCTTTTCCGATAGATACACGGCGTTGTGAACCGTCTGTTACAAACACGATATTAGCGGGTATTTGTGTGGACAATCCGAGCAGGTTCAGCACGTATGCCCCGGTCGGTGCGATTCTTACCTTATCGCGTTTGGCGATACTTTCTGCTATATCCTCTATGGAAGGTGGAATGATTCCACTGCCCCATTTGGTGTCAATCTTCGGATAATAATAGATACCTTGCGCCACGCGTATCAATATGTTCGCACGACAAAGGCGCACCAGCGCCGATCTCACGGCATCGGACGAGCCGAAAGAAGCGAATCCGTCCGGAAAGAAGAGTGTTCCTCTTTTTGCAGACTCTATTCTTCTTTTAATCTCATTATAAACGCTTTGCTCTGCCATAAACGAATGAGTTTTGCCACAAAAATACAATATATTTGTGGCAAAATAGGGCGGTTGGAGCTTTTTCTTTATCTTATGCCTGCATTTTCTTTATTATCTTTTGTCGTCATTTAGCCTGTATAATTCATACGCAGGAATTATAGGAGTAATAGAAGTTATCAGCCAACAAGTTGGCTTGGGAGTTAAAGCCAATACTATTGACATCGGTAAAAAGCACTATCGGCTTTAACTCTTTAACTCCTGCTATGAATTAAGTAGGTTAGAGTGTTACAAGTTAATTGCCTTCGGCAATTACTTTTTGTTCAACGGGATTGGGGTAAGTCTGGTTGATAAGTATTATCTTTGTGCCTCTAAATTAATGCTGTATGCTATTGCCTTATTTGAATAAAGATCTGATAGAAGCCGGTTGTGACGAGGCCGGACGTGGTTGTCTGGCAGGAGCTGTATATGCTGCTGCCGTGATTCTTCCCAAAGATTTCAAGAACGAACTACTGAATGATTCCAAACAGTTGACGGAACATCAGCGCTATGCCTTGCGTGAAGTGATTGAGAAAGAAGCACTGGCATGGGCGGTTGGTATCGTATCTCCCGAAGAGATTGATAAGATTAACATCCTGAACGCTTCTTTCCTTGCCATGCATCGGGCCGTAGATCAATTGAAGATGCGTCCGCAGCATCTGCTTATAGATGGCAACCGCTTCAAAAAATATCAGGATCTTCCGCATACCACGGTGATTAAGGGCGACGGCAAGTATCTTTCCATTGCGGCGGCTTCTGTGCTTGCCAAAACCTATCGTGATGATTATATGAACCGTCTTCACGAGGAATTTCCATATTATGATTGGGATCATAACAAAGGGTATCCCACGAAGAAGCATCGTGCAGCCATCGCCGAACGTGGAACTACGCCTTATCACCGCATGACATTCAATCTGTTGGGTGACGGGCAGTTAGCACTTGATTTCAAGTGATTATTCTATCGCTTCATCCAGATCGATAAACAGGAATTGGTTTTCATTGTTAAGTAGCAGCAGCTTATTATCAATCACCCGTCCCTTCTTGAAATCAGTTTGAAGATGGGCTACAGGCATTCCCATTTCATGAATGAACCAATAGTCTCCACGATTGCCGATACATAAATAATCTTTTAGTTGAATACTGGGACTGTAAATCCGTTCCCGTTCGTAGGTCTTGCCAATATTCAAGTTCTTGTCTACTTCATAGATGACTCCCTGATCATTATATACCAGGCAATGTTCCCCATTGTAGGCGAGCGACTGGAAAGCTGTTGTATCTTTGTTGGCTGCATAGAGTGTACCGGGCAACATCGCTTCCAGCTTACCGTATTGCTTGGTATCCCAAGGTACAATATTTACGATGGAATCCGTCAGCTCCTGATAAGCCATTCCGTCATCAAACAGCATGTAGAGTGCGTCATCAGTCCGCAGGGCATCTTCAATCATATCTTTCTTTACACTTAGTTGGTTGAAGAAGATTTCTTCTCCGTTTAGCAAGTTATAACAGGCTATAAATGGGCGCCCATATTTCTTGCGGCTTGCTCCTTCGCGTAATCCGTAGCCGTAATTCAGCATGAATAACTTACCATCTTGCACGAAAAGTTGAGAGTGGGAAGCTTTCACATCAGGAAACTCTGTTTGCCACACTACGTTGAAAGCCGTGTCCATACAGGAGATGTGTTGACGGTCTGCCCAGTAATAAAGTGAATCCTGAGACAGTATATTGGAAGTCAACCCCGTGATTGTATTATTGGCAATGGGAACATAGCTGTAATAATAGGCACCACCGGTTGCTACGCCACCGGCTACTCCGACTGCTACGGCGGCTAATCCTTGCAACAATGCCGCTTTTGTATCATGAGCTCCCGGTTTGCCCGGATAGGTCAGTAACTCTCCGGTCATGAAATCCAGCTTATGCAATGCGTCCGCTACAATCAGGCGTTTATTTTGTTCCAGATCAAGAACTTCGTTCCAACCGTATTGATGAGGTATTTTGTTTTCCCACAAAT
>ERZ826016.800-NODE-800-length-35475-cov-9.218746_pt1 | contig 35475 bp, 39 predicted proteins | sample MGYA00519872_ERZ826016 | MGnify/ENA primary metagenome ERZ826016 (study PRJEB31778, sample SAMEA3449218) | human gut metagenome | biome: human gut; feature: human-associated habitat; material: faeces | place: United Kingdom | collected 2010/2012 ... | reverse complement strand
GCAGTCCTTTGTCATCGTAACCGATGACCACTCGGCCCTCCCAGCGGCCATCACTTCTCAGACGGACGGTGCCGGTGCCGTGTTTTCTCTGCTTTGCCAAGGTTTCATCTCCTCTCCAAGGTAGTCGGTCAGGAAACCGCCCACGATCTCAGCGGCCCGCTTCTGCATATCTCCGGTGGTGTGCGTGTAGGTGTCCAGCGTGAAGCAGGCCTTCGTGTGGCCAAGGATACCGGCCAGTGTCTTGGCATCCACACCGGAGGATAGGGCATGGGTGGCGAAGGTGTGCCGCAGATCGTGAAAGCGGATGTCCGGCAGTCCAGCTTCTTTCAGTAGTACTTTCAGACGGTTGTATGCTGTGCCGGGGGCGATAGGCTGCTCTGGATCAAAGGGATTAGGGAATATCCATTCGGTCGGCGCTGTTTTCTTTCGCTCCCGCAGGAGTTGTGCCGTGCTGGGCGGCAGGACGATCTTCCGTGTTCCCGCATAAGTCTTGGTATCGCCTGTGGTGAGCGGCTTGCCTTTTTCCTTGTGGAGGGTACGCCGCACATGGAGCGTTTCCTGTTTCGTATCGAAATCCTCCCACCGCAGTGCGCAGATCTCGCCGCGGCGCAGACCGGTGGTCACCGCGGTGTAGAAGAAATCATGCCAGAACGCATCCTTTTCAATGACTCTCATAAAAGCATCCAGTTGTGCTTCGGTGAGGATCTTCATGGGTGCGCCGTCAAACTTGGGCGGGTCAACTTCTGCCGCGGGATTGTTGGGGATCAGGTTCTGCTCCATAGCCGTTTTCAGGGCGTGGTGCAGGGTGGTGTGGATGCCGTGGACCGTTCTGGCGGAAAGGCCGGGGGATTGTCCATCTCTGGGATGTACCCGCCCGGTTTCCTGTAAGGAGCGGTAGAGCGACCGCAGGTCGACGGCAGTGATTTTTGAGAGAGTTTTGTTTCCGAGATAGGGTTTGACATGGAGTTCCAGAGAGCGGCGATAGCCGTTCAGGGTGGTGGGACGAAGCGTAGCGGCCATGTACTCGTCCAGCCATTTGTCCAGCCAGACGGAGAGGGACATATTGCTTTCTTCGGTCAGATCAACACCTTTATAGGCTTCGGTGAGCTGTCGCAGCTTGACAGACAGCTCTTTTTGCGTTGGCGCGGAGATGTAACGGAAGATGGAGTCACCGTTTTTCTTGTGGCCCACCACGATGCGGCCTTCCCAGCGCCCATCCTCCCGCTTGCGTACCATGCCGTCACCGGACGGTCTTCGTTTTGCCATGGATTTTCACCTCCAATCGAATTTTGTTTTTGATCATGCGTCTGTATCGTCCTTATCATGGACCTGCGCTTTGCTGCAGGCCCGTTCCTCTTCCTCTCTGGCGAAGGAGTACACCGGTTCCTCTGCCAGTTCTCTGTGAATTCCGCAGGCGAGGCGGTAGCCACAGATGAAGCTGTGGAGGGTTGCGAGGCCCCGCAGACTGTCCTCCATATCCACCAGCCGAAGCAGGAGTTTCTGGTCATCCTTCACCAGCCGGGAAGAGAGCTCTTTGTGAGTCCGGTCGACTTCATCGGACAGGTTCTGTATCGATCGGGGCTTGGTTTCGAACTGCCTTTGCAGTGCTTTCATGTAATCGTACATACTGTTTACCTCGCCTGCGGGAAGCGGTGCGGCTCTGCCACACACTGGTACAGGACCGCTCCGCAGTTACCGCAGATCAGGAATTTGATGCGGTTGCCCAGCAGACCGTTCCGCTTGAAGGTCACCAGCGCATCGCTCTGCCAGCCGACCCGGATATCTTTGCCGTCGCAGTGCTGACACTGCCTGACCGGAAGTTGATTCATCATAGTCGCTTCCTCCGTTTCTGTATTTTTGCAAACACACAATACCGGAAGAGCAGATGAATAGCCAATGAAAGAAGTGTCTGCTGCGAAAATTCTACAAAACCAACAATGCGGACGATTTGGGTTTTGCTCTGAGAATATTTTTATTGACTTCAGCAGCCCAAAATATGACGGTGCCGCGCGGGTCTTACATAGACATGGTTGGCCCTTTGTACTCCTCGTACACATTGCCTTTCAGACCGTGGGCTTCACGCTTTTCCTGAAGCTGCTCCAACCGTTTGCGGTCGATTTGGATGCCGCCGGGGTTGGACTGCGGCAAGGAGTTCTCCTGGAAGATACTGCCCATGTGGTGGAGCAGACGGGTGACGCCCAGGAACACATTGGGAGGTCTGCCACTGTTCTGCTGTTGGAGAAGCGATTCGGCATAGGCATTACCCTGCACAGCGGATTTGGTTAACCAGTGGATGCCCATCGTTTTGTCGTACTCCACGCCCTGGCCCATGAGGTACAGCTTGCCCAGCATATACTGCGCATACTGATTTCCGTCCTGCGCCGCGCGGTCAAACCATTTTGCTGCTGCGGCGAGATTTTGCGCTACATTTTTTCCTCTGTAGTACTCCTTACCCAGACGGTAGGCGGCATAGCTGTTTCCACTTTGTGCAGCGGTTTTCAACCAGCGCATCCCTTGCTCAGGGTCACGCACCTCTACATCATTGGAGAGCAGCAATTTTCCGTGGGTGTACTGCGCATAGCTGTGTCCCTGCTCCGCCGCCTGCTGAAACCAGTACCGGGCATTAGTTGAGTTCGGTGTCAGCAGAGGACCATCCCGCCACAGCTTGCCCATGAGATACTGCGCGTGCTTGTCGCCGCTCCCGGCCAGTGCTTTCAGCTCAGAGACAGCGTCGCTGCGCTCCTCCAGAGTCAGGGTGTCATCACGGATGACGTCCCGCAGGTCCCAGTAGTCATAGGAGGCGTTGCGAAACTCCTCCGGTTCGCTCTCATGCTCCACGCCCTTGTCCTCAAAGAACAATTTGCACTGCCGGATATTTTCTGCTTCTTTTATCACAGCGTTTTTGATGGACCGGAATTCTTTCTGCTGTGACAGGGGCACACGCTTTAGTTCTTTGTCGTGGTAGTACGCATCCACCTTGCCCTGAAGGATCTGCCACTGCTCATAGCATTTGCGCACACTGGGAAGCCGCTCCATCTCATCTACGATCCGGTCCACCAGTTTCTTCTGCGGCTTCGGAAGATACCCGTAGGACTTCTTGCCCTTCACAGTTTCGAGCTGCAGAGCCAGTTCCAACATGAGCCGCTCCGCATCTGGATGATTGCAGATGCCTTCCTTCATGGATCGCACCATTTCCAGCATTGCCTTCCGTGCATCGCGCACCAGTTCATCACGGGACACCGACTTCTGCTCATAGAGATGGAGCATCTCGTTCTGGAAGATGTGGTTGGTGAGCGTGGATTTGATTTGGCGGATACCATCTTTGGAGAGATATGCTTGTCCTGGTTTTGCAGACCACGCCATCATATGCACGTGGGGATGTTCGCCCTCGTCATGGAAGGCGGCATACCAACGGAAGTCGTTGGAGGGTATCTTCATCGCTGCGGCGATGTCGTTGCGGTGAGCGCGGAGCAGATCCCGCCATGCGGCGGCGTTGTCGAAGCCCAACCTTGCGGCATCTTTACGTTTGAGGGAGATGATGTGGGTCCAGACGTTTCCGGCGTAGTTCTCCAACTCGTTCATCGCTGCATCCAAATCGATCCCATCGCTGTCTCCGAACAGACCGTGTTCACCCAGACGTTCCGCGCGGGGACGGGTGGCGATGTACTTCATGTACCGTTCCGACTGCATCACCGAATCCCAATTGGATTCGAGAGCCAGCGTGATGAACGCAGAGGCGTTGGCCTTGGTGGGCTTGTCCATGTAGTCGCCGTACTCATACAATTCTTTGACCTCTGGGAAATCCTTCACCAGTTTTGTGATGAGCTGCTCTTGCTTTCGTGTGGGGGGACGGTCATCCGGGATGATTTCCACCCGCTCACGGGTAGCGATGTACTTGAGGTAACCGGACGCACCGCCAGTACTCTTGATGTAGGGACTCTTGAGGATCAGCTTTGCCATTCGCCATCATCCCAATCCGTAGTTTCATCCCACAGCTGCGCACGCTTTTCCAGAGAGACGCGGCCATTGGTGGACTTCACATTTTTCACGCTCTGCGCACGGCGGCGTTTTAGATCGTCACGGTCGATCTGCATGGTATCCGCAATGATACCCATCAGCATGTCCAGTTCCACCGCATGGTTGAAGGACAGCGAGGAGAGATTTTTCTCCAGGATTTTAAGCCGTCCGTCCATAGCGGATGAGATCGCTCTGGGGAGCATGTCATTGCGGTTGGCGGAGAGCCAGTCCGCATAGAAGCTGACGGCCTTGTCGATGAACTCATTCATACTGCGGCAGTTATCCGCTTCGTACCACTGCTCAATCTTCTGCCTGGTTTCCGGCTCCGGCCGGTAGGTCAGGCGGTCTTTGTTTTCGCTCACAAATATCACTCCAATCTTCGTTAATGTCATATTAGATGCCGCTGGAAAGCCTGTGACCATCGGCGGTTTGGGGAAAGCAGACGCCAATCGTGAACAAATGCTCTGAAACAGACGCCAGAACACATGCACCTAAGAGGTGTCGCAAAATCCCCGTAAACTGCCCGCACTGCGGGCAGTTGTGGTTGCCCATAACGCCGGAAGTGGCGCCAGGGCTTTATCCCGCTTTTCCTTTCGTCCTCGCAACCTCGTCCAAAAGGGGGCAAAACCGTCCCAACCCCCTCGTTGGGGCTGGGACTCCACCCAGCCCCGAAGGGGCGCACACAGCGGCACACAGGGGCAAACACGGGGTGCTCATGCGCTTTGCCCATCGCCCGCCGGGATGAACTCGATGCCCAGTTTCTCAGCTTTCGCCTTCGCTTTCTGCTGCATAGTAGCGAGCTCTGCTTTTTCAAATTGCCGGTCGTAGTATGCCTGCGTGATCTCATGCATTGAGACGAGGGTGTAGAGCAGGTTGCCGTTTTTCTTGATGCCGTTCTTTGTGATGATTTTAGTATGCTCCGTGATGATGAGACCACGTTCCTCCAGCAGACGCACATACTTGGCAACGGTGTTACGGGAAAGGTGTAGTCTCTTGGCGATGGTCGCCTCGCTCGGATGACACTGATCTGTCTTCCTGTCCGCGCTGCGCAGCAGATAGAGGTACACTGCTACCGCACTGGCAGGCAGATCCATGTCCAGCAGGATGTTCGGAACCGGGAAGCAGTTTTTCACGTGTTCCCAACCAACGGGAGGTTTTGTTTTTCTCATGCGCGCTCACCGCCCTTCGTGTGCTCCTCCACCCACTGGATGAACTTTTCTTTCGGAACCACCATGCGACAGTTGATGTGCAGAGTGGGAAAATCTTTTTCGTGCATGAGTTCATATGCACTGGACGGAGCGATACCGAGTGTTTTTGCAACAAGATCTGAGTTGAGGAACAGCGGCAGTTCATCGTAGCTTTTGTAGACAGATGATTTCATTTTTGATTTTCCTTTCTTTTTTGTTTTGATTTTGATTGGCCGCACACCGTACACCTTCCTGCCCCAGACTTTCTGCGGCGTTGTCCCGTGTCGGCACGCTCCCCTTTGCGGATCTTGGCGCTGCTTCCCTCACGGTGTATGCACTCCGGCTGCGGGTATTCAGTTGTCGAGGTGTCATGAAACTTTTCACTTTCGCTGTGTTCACCTTTATGTTAGAATAATTTCAAGGCGGCTTACATCAGGAAGTGATCTTTGAGGAGGTATCGGCATGGCTTCGGAATTGTACTTGATGGAGGTGGGCGATGGACGTTATTCCATCCTGCTTTGTGATGACAGGTCAATCACGCGGATGCCCGCGCTGACTCCCGCGGAGACCTTGATCGCCTTTTCTGAACTGGACTATGCCGGCTACCGCAAGGCGGTGCGGTGGTTGCGGAACGAGCATCCTCTGTTTGAGGAGCGGATCGATATTCCTGTGAGCGACTTAGAGGACTTTGCCGCGGAGGCGATTTTGCTGACACCAGATTTGTGTGAGATCGATCCTGTGAGCGGATTTGTTGTGACGGACATTCTGCACCGGACTTTGCAGGCAGAGGATGACGGCACGGCGATGTTTCTGCTGGTTGCTGGACAGGAGATCCTGCGGGTGATGGAGGAACCGTTGCGTGTACAGAATTATCTTCGGAATATCATGGAGGTCACCTTTGACGGCACGGCTGGATCGACACCGGCGGAGCAGTATGAAAACCTGCGGGCGACTTACGCCGACATCGCGCGGATCTGCGATCCGGCGAAGCTGCCGCAGTTGGAAAAACCACGGTCGTTCCAGCTTCGCAGTCTGATGGAACTGCGGATGCTGGTGCTGGCGCTTTACTTCGAGCAGGACAATCAGCGGGTCTGCCGATGTGACTACTGCTGGGGCTATTTCATCCCGAAAACGAAAAAGGCCACCCGGTACTGTGACCGGGTGACCGATGGGCAGAGCTGCAAACAGCGTGGCGCGAATCTGGCAAGACTGGATAAGACTTCGGAGGATGAGTCACTCCTGATTTGTAAAAAGCTGCGGGACAGAATGTATTCCCGCCTGCTCCGCTGGCAGGACGCGGCACCTTCTGAGCGTTCCAACCTGATACCCATGGACTACGAGCAGTACGACCAGTGGAGCGAGAACGCTCGGCTGGCACGGGAGGAATATGTTCAGGGGAAATTGACCGCAGAGGAATTCCTGCGAAAGATCGACACCACCCATGAGCTGACAAGTTACGAGGTGGACAAGATCGACCTGCCCGATGGGCCAAGTATGTGGCAGCGGCTTGTTGCAAAGGACTTTACTTTTGACCCGGAGCGGTATTATCCGGAATCTTACGCGCATCTGAACCTGAACGATGAGGGGCCCCAGTGGAAGATCTTTTCGGCAGAGGAGCTGCGCCGCCGCGACCAACAGGGACACCAGAGCCTAAAAGAGAAATACGGGAAATGAGAAATACCCGGAACCGGTTCGAGACAACTGATTCCGAGTATTTCTGTTGTTTACAGCAGCGCAAGATATAAAACGGGAACGCTACAAAATGGTTGCCCTACGAGCCCCATGAATGTCTGAGGCCACACATGGGTGTAAATCTCACCGGAAAGCTGTGAGATTGAACCTTCGCTTGGCGTTAGGGCAACGGAATTGTTAATGCGCAGAACAGCAACATGGAGATACCGGCGGTTGGAAGTACCTGTAATTAGCGGGCTTGTCGCTTAAAAGCCGTTCTTGCAAAGGCTATTTCTCTGTGCTACACTATTACACAGATACACAAGAGGATGGGAGTGAGCTGCAATGAGCGACAGAAATATGGTCAATATAACCATTACAATGACGCGGGAGGAGCGAAAAGCATTAAAACAACTTGCTCTGGATGAGGATACCACGGCATCTGCGTTGATCCGTGAATGGCTGAAAGAGCATATAGAGCAGCAACAGGAGGTGAGCGACCATGGCGAGCATTGAGGAAAAAGTTGAGGAGCATTACAAGAAGATACTGGATGAGTTAGGAATCAGGCACTATGGAAAAACGGAGAGCATTAATCGAACCATTACAGATGCTCTGCGGTCTGCGGACTCCAAATCTGGTGGCTCTGGAAATAATTACCCCGATATTCAGCTTCTTTTGGAAAATAAGACCGCCCGCCGAATTCCTGTTATGATTGAAGCCAAGGGGTTAAAGAATCGATTGGAAAAGATCTCGAAGTCCGGGCAGATCGAGCTTATCACCTATTATGAGAAAGACAGTAAGCGCAAGGACGGCACGATACAGCATCACGCTGGCGACGCCAATTATTCCAGCATTATGAATTACGCCGTGAACGGAGCTGTCCACTACGCCAACGCCATCTTGGACAGCAGAGGTTACACTGAAGTGATCGCCATCGGTATTAACGGAACACAGATGAACGCCGATGGCTCTGTTCAGGATGCGGAATGCAGGGCGTATTATATCTCCGAAAAGAATAATCGTGTCCCTAAGCATATTCCAGAACTGGATAAGGAATGGTCGCTGTTGAAGGCGGACAATCTGGATAGATTTTTTGCAATGCTGGACAAAATGACGCTGACCGAGAAGGAATTGGAAGATTTGAGACAGCGGACAGAGACTGCGTTGGAAACGAAAATTAAGTCGATTCACCAAAGTCTATACGATGATCCCAAGCTGCGGACAGCGCTGACCACGAATGAGAAACTGTACCTATTCTGCGGTCTGATCATGGTCGGATTGACTACCAAGGGTGTGGCACCGCTGGACGTAAATCAGTTTACTGGTAATGACGATCAGGAGGACAACGACAGTACGATCATTATTACCCGAATCCGCTCTTTCCTGAAAAAGAAGAAATGTGGCGACGATAAGATACGCATGATTTTAGACCTTTTGCAGCCAGTGTTTAAAAAGGAAACCCTGTGGAGACCGGTAAATGGCGAGAGCATCCTCAAAAGCCTGTTTAAGCAGGTGAAGCAGGATATCATCCCTTGTTTGGAGAGCAATCTGCACCTTGATTTTACTGGGAAAATTCTCAACTCTTTGGGAGACTGGGTACATATCGAAAATGACAGAGAGAATGATGTTGTGCTCACGCCACGCTATGTAACAACGCTGATGGCGAAGCTGGCCCGCACTAATATGGACTCTTTCGTGTGGGATCGAGCTATGGGTTCTGCTGGATTTCTTGTGTCGGCTATGGACATCATGATAAAAGATGCGCAGGCAAAAATCCACGATCAAAAAGAGTTAGAGAAGAAAATCACCAACATCAAGGAGCATCAGCTTTTGGGCGTGGAAATCCTCGGTAATATTTATATCCTGGCTGTGCTGAACATGATCTTGATGGGGGACGGCTCATCCAACATTTATAATGGCGATGGTCATGATTACAACAATGAGACCGGAAAGTTTCCTGCCACAGTATTTCTTCTGAACCCTCCCTACTCTGCGGATGGCAAGGGCTTCAACTTTGTGCAAGAGGCGCTGGAAAAGATGACCTCCGGCTACGCCTGCATTCTGATCCAGGAAAATGCGGGCAGTGGAAACGGCTTGCCCTATACGAAAAAGATATTGGAGAAAAACACCCTTTGTGCCAGTGTCCACATGAGTGATATCTTCTGCGGAAAGTCCAGCGTTCAGACGGCTATCTATGTGTTCCAGGTCGCCCGTCCCCACGAGGTGGACGACATGGTAATCTTTATTGATTTTAGCAACGACGGTTATGCCCGACAAAATCGCAAAAAATCCAGCCAGGAGGTCAATTTGCGGGATGCCGATCACGCTGCTGAGCGGTATGCCGAGGTGGAGGCCATTGTGCTGGGTAAAAAGCCCAGGACTCAATACTATACGGAAGAAAACGGCCTTGTGATTCGGGATACCGTATCGCTAAATGGCAACGACTGGACCTTTGCCCAGCACAAGGTGATCGATACCATGCCTACGGAGGAGGACTTCCGGAAAACTGTGGCGGACTATCTGGCGTGGAAGGTTTCCCAAGCAATTAAAGGGGACGGTGGATATGGAGTATAAGGCATTCCGAATAGGGGCTTTGTTCGAAAAATTAAATGCTCCATATATTGGGGCTGGCCGCAAACAGGACAATGTCTCTAAGGAAAGAACAGAAGAGTTTTCATTGCCGTTAATCAATTGTAAGTGGGGCGACAATGGGATCATGTACTATGGTCGGCCTTCTGACTTTGTTCACTATGAAAATGTCCTTTCTGTTGTTTATAACGGTCCGCCTACGGTTGGCACGGTTTATGCACAGCCGCTGATTGGAGTTTTCACCGACGCTTATTTGATAGCACTCAAAAAATCTGTAATGCCGCATATGTCGATGGAGCTGTGTCTTTATCTTAAAACTGCGGTCGAAAAGGCAATCCATGATACAAAATATTCGAGAGCGGATAAGGCAACATGGACAGGCAAGGTTGAGAACGATGAGATTTTTCTCCCGGTCACAGATGAAGGAACGCCGGACTGGGAGTATATGCAGGAACGAATCAGCGTGCTGGAGCAGGAACGAATCAGCGTGCTGGAGCAGTATCTCCTGGCTGCTGGATTGGATGACTACAAGCTGACGACCGAAGATCAGGAAACGCTGAATAAGAAGGCTACATTTAAGCCCTTCAGTATTGGAGATTTGTTTGTCCCGCTGAAAGGCGGGTATATTGGTACCGGAAAGAAAATTGGTTCTGCAACGAAAGCGCGTAGTGAGGAATATTGTATACCGCTGACTTGCGCCAAGCTCGGGGACAATGGTATTATGTACTGGGGCAAGAAAGGTGATTTCCGCACCTATACAAATGCGATTTCCATTATAGCTGATGGTGCGGTTTCGGCCGGCCTTGTTTATGCTCAACCGGAAGAGGCCGGAGTATACAGCCACTCCTATTTTATTAGGCTGGAAAATGTCGAGGTTTCCTATCGGACAAATCTATATCTTGCGAGTGTATTGAACAAAGTTCTTTACCCGAAATATTCCCGTGAGAGACCGCCGCGGTGGGAAAATAAAGTAGAAAATGACAGCATTTTACTTCCTGTTACGGCAGAGGGGCAGCCAGATTATAGCTACATGGAACAGTATATCCGGGTACAGGAAAAGTTGGCCATTCGGGATGCTATACAGCTCAAGGACAGGATTATCGAAGAGACAAAGTGCGTCGTTGGGGCGTAATATTGTCTGTTGATGAGATGAACGGCGTAGTTTTCTATATGTCTTGAAATGTGGAAAACTACGCCGTGTCGAGGTGAGCAAATAAAAGGGGGACGGCAACAAAATGGACAAGAACTCCAAGAAAAAAGAATTGGCGCTTCGCAGTTCTGCTGCGGAATATTTGACTTTTGTGGCCTCCACCGGCGACAGTGACGAAAGTTTTGAGATGCGTTATGAGGATGAGAATATCTGGCTGACGCAGAAGATGGTGGCGGCGCTTTACGATGTTGACATTCGCACAATTAATGAGCACATTAAGAAAATATATGACGACCACGAACTGTCGGAGGAGGCAACTATCCGGAATTTCCGGATAGTTCAAGCCGAGGGGGGACGGCAGGTCAACAGAGAACTGAAGCATTACACGCTTCAAATGATCATTGCTGTTGGATTTAAGGTCAATAATCCCCGTGCGGTGTAGTTTCGCAAATGGGCGGGGCAGATCGTGAAAGACCATACCATCCAAGGCTGGACCATGGATAAAGAACGCCTGAAAAAAGGACACATGTTTACGGATGAATACTTTGAGCGTCAGCTCCAGTACATCCGTGAAATCCGGCTGTCTGAGCGGAAATTCTATCAAAAGGTCACGGACCTCTACGCTACAGCTTTCGACTACGACAAGGATGCAAGGACCACCCGTCTGTTTTTCCAGACTGTGCAGGACAAGCTGCATTATGCCGTTCATCGCCACACAGCGGCAGAGCTGATCGTGGAGCGGGCTGATGCGGCGAAAGAACACATGGGGCTGGCAACCTGGGAAAATGCACCAGACGGAAAAATCGTAAAGGCTGATGTGACCGTAGCCAAGAATTATTTGAGCGAAAAGGAAATGTCATATCTGGAGCGGATCGTGTCTCTCTATTTGGACTATGCTGAACTTCAGGCTGAACGCAAAATTCCTATGAGTATGGAGGATTGGGCGAAGCGTCTGGACGGGTTCTTGGAGTTTAACGGAAACGAACTGCTGACGGGACCCGGTAAAATCAGCGCGGAACAGGCAAAGCTTCATGCCGAAACAGAGTTTGAGAAATATCGAATTATTCAGGATCGACTCTACAAGAGCGACTTCGATCGATTCCTCATGTTGGAGCAGTCGACGCATGATGCTCTGCCGGAGGATTGACTTTCTATTGTTTACAGCAGCGCAAAATAAAACTCTTTTCTTGTTGAAAAACTCGGGGCTCCAAAATTAACGGAGGCATCCGTTAGGGGTGCCTCCGTTAGTTTTAGAACAGCTGTAGCGCGATTGAGAAGGCGAAAGGAAGAGAAATGAGACGCAGCAAACTATCTGACCATACCTTTCAAAAAGGTAAGTTTATAACGCCAATAAATGCAATACCGCTGATGCATGAACTTGAAGACGAAAAGTCGTGGACTTATGGCCGCATGCCAGAGTACCTTTGGATTGGATTGATTTTGAAATATTATGGACGAGATGAAGGGTTAAGAAAGTCCTACGGCATTATTTCTGCATTACACAAATTGGCACCTGGCCTCTATACAGCAAGATTATCACAGATATTAAAGCTGGACGCAGATATTCAAAAGAGATTTTATGATTACATTATTTGCAGTGGAGCTAAAGAAGCACTTGCGCCGTTAACGGTTTTTCTTACTGCAAGCAAAGCCCCGATTTTTGCTAAGTGCTTTTATTGTCCAGATCAGAGTGTTGAGGACAGGTGTGAAGCGATAATTCAGACAATGCGTGAAATAATGGATCACCAATCTAATGAAGCAACTGATATCAGGTTTGTAGCACTCTATTTTAATCAACTTTCAGGGGAAGTACATCTTTTAAGAGAACAGGTGGATTTGCTGGTGGCCTATCCGTCATCCAAACACACTGATGAAATAATGTGCATGGCTCGTCCAACAGTACGTTCTCTTGAAATGATGATTTTGACTTTTGAAGAGGTTGACTCTGCATACTTGAAGGAATTTTGGAGGTGTGTAAGCGAAATGACAGATTGCAGTATATTCGCCATTCGATTTTCAGAGGAAAAGAGAAACATCACCGCATACATGGAAAAACTGCATGAGGTATTTGTGTATCTCTCGGAACTGTTTTTAACAGCTGCCCCGCTTAATGAGAAAATGAGTGTTTTGCTCGGGATTGCGACATATTCTTATAAGCGATTGAAGGAAATTTATGAGCATCAGTTATTTAATTCTATATCTGGCAGAAGTTGCGTGCGTGTCTTGATTGAAGACTATATTATGATGAAATATCTCGTAAAAAACGAGTCGTTTCATGAAAATATTTGGCGTGATTATCAGCTGTATGGTATGGGGCTATATAAGCTCGTTTTAGCAAGGCACAGGGAAAATGGTGCTTTAGAGGAATCTCATTTCGACGAAAAATATATCGAAGCTTTAGTCAATGAATTCAAGGGTGAAGAATTCATTGATATGGATACTAAATATTTTGACAAGCAAAACATAAGGCTTAAAGCGGAAGATGTCGGAGAGAAGAATCTATATGGCTTATATTACGATTACGATTCTTCTTTTGAACATGGATTATGGGGAGCTATTCGTGAGTCTTCTCTTTTGAAATGTAACAACCCCGCTCATAAATATCATTGTGTTCCGGATGTTGAGGACGAAACCAGATTGAAAACCGTTCTGCCAGATTGTATTATGATTATGAACAAAACTATATCTTTTTTGGACGAGATATATGGTATCCCAGAACAGTTGTTAAATGAGGTAATTAACTTTGAAATCAAACCTATTGCTGGATAAGATTCATTTAATACAAACTGAATATAAAGAATTGCTCGCAACTTTGTTGCCAAAATTAAAAAGTAGCCATTCACCAGAAGCGTTGGATGAAATTAATTTATTCTGGCTGCGTCATATCGAGGAAATTCAGCTGTATCTAAAAGCTTGGTTCCCTGGTGAAAACAGTTACGTTTTCACGGCTGCCACATTTATGGATTTTGAGGATAACGAACACTTACCTTTTTTGTTAATGGGAGACAAGCATATTCTTGATGATCCTCTGAGTAAGTATTCAGAAATACGAAGTAAAATGCCAGATGGCAAAGATGCTGAATTTCTATATGAGCAAATCGGAGTGACAGCAGAAGATAATCTGAAGCTATTAGAAAATGTTCATGGTGAAATCCTCATACTGCCGCTTCGACTTCTCAACCAATCAAATGGCTATCATTCGCTCTATAGCGTCGGGGGACAAGCATTTATTAGCCTTTTTAATGGAATCGACAATCTGAACGATTACTTTGCAAAGTGTAACAGCATTGATGATATTATACGATTTGCCCGTGAAGATATTGGAAGATTAGTGATGTTCTCGGAAGATGATAATGTGATGTTACCATTTGGAGAGCGGTTCAGGGGCGCTTTGTCTGGAACCAAATACATGGTAGATCGAGCCAAGCCAGATTCATACAATTTCTTTATACTTGTATTTGGGTGTATCCAACAAGCCATTGATGTTCTTGTATCGTGTATAGAGTACGGCTGTATCCCATATATTAGATATCCAGTTTCGCTTCACTACATCTCACTATTGTCGGAAAGTATGTTAGACATAGAGCACATAGTCAAGCTTCGTTTCAAGATGAGTGTTGCATTTGTTGTTTATCAGCTTTGCGATAAGGGTAGACTTGCAAGAGTTAGTTTAGAAGAGTTTTTGAAACAGATTCAGGCATATAACTTTAATGAAAAGCTGTTCCGAGTTCTTGCCGAACATGATATTAATGAAAATAGTTTCTTAGGGCATACAATTACACAGCTGGTAATTGACGAGTTAGAGGCATTCTATAATATACTGGCTGAAGAAAGCGGTATATAAAGTAAAAAAATCTGGCGAGTAACTGATAGAGATACAGCGGATGTGGTTTCTGACTTTGTAACCAAGGTTGCGGAGAGCGAGTTTTACGATCAGCGGGCGAATGCGTAAAATTGCGGCTTGACCACAGTTCCACCACAGACCGATGTGGAAATAACGGAGGCTGCACTTCTCGAAAGTTCTGGAAACAACGTTGTTCGGAACAAAAATGACTAAAAACAAGTAGAAATTGTTATAAAAATTATCAAAAATCTCTTGGTAAGGATGAGGTCACCAGTTCGAATCTGGTCAGCAGCTCCAACGTTAACCGCTTAAATCGAAAGATTTAAGCGGTTTTTACTATGTTTTGCTAACTTTTTGAGGCATTTACAAGCATGACGAAATGACCTCGTTGACGGCCTGCGGGTGATTTTGCAAATTTTCTGCAATAAATCATTCCCGCAAGGCCAGTCAAGCGCATGTGCCGCAAGCCTTTCAGAGTTTAGAGACTTGCAATTTTTTTGCAAATTCCTGATTTTGGGGAGTATACGGGGAGTTATGCGGAGTAAACGGCATCTACCGCCGCTGTTGCGGCTCGTGGGCTGTTATTTCTGCCTTTGACATACCGCTTTAGGCACATGGTAGGCGTAGTATGTCCGGCTGCTGACTGGGCCAGCTTAATATCTTTTGTGCGGTCATATAAGTCAGCACGGTTGTACGAAAGCGGCGTGGGGTGATTGCCCCATCAAATTCAAGCTGTTTGCCGATACGGTCATTCATTCTCCGCACCTGTGTATAGGACAGCGGATTGCTACCGCCGCATACAAATTCATCAGGTTTACCGGGAATCAGCTGCGGCAAGGCGATAGTGGAAAGCCCAATGTCCCGCACACTGGCAGCAGTCTTTGTATCTTTGACTTCCGGCCTGTTCCGGTCAGGGTGAGTGACTGCACGGCGTACATGAATAATTCCGGCATCTATGTCAATATCAGCCCATTTCAGCCCTAAGACTTCTTCAAGGCGGAGCGGATGGAAAGCCAGCAGCGCAAAATACATACGGTCGGAACTGTCCACAATCTTGGTGAGGTTATGGGCCATATAACGCATTTCCTCTTGTGTGTACGGCTCCGTGACCTTACTTGCCCCGCCTGTGATTTTCAACCGCTTTGATTTTAGCGGGTTGCGGTCAAGCAGCCTATCCTCCACGGCAGCGTCAAGAATCATATTCAGAACGATTTTAACTTTGTCCTTAGTAGCCTTTGTGCCGGATATGTCATTGAATAGCCGCTGGACGTCATCCACGGTGATTTCCTCCACGGAGATACCGTCAAAGTGGGGTATCAGATACCGGGTGATTTGCCGCTTGTATGTGGTGGCTGTAGCCTTTTCTATGCTGGGCTTTGCGTACACATCGAACCATGTATTAGCATAGTCCGCAAAGTTGTGCCGCTGCGCCGGGGCTTGCTGCATACCACCGCACAGCTGCATAAGTTTCTCTGCGTATTCCTGCTCTGTTGGCGTGAATCCAACGCTTTTCCCCGTTGATGGTCACAACACGGTTAATCTTCATTGTAGGGTCGCTTCCTTTCTGAAGCGGCGCATTTCCTACATCTATGCAGTTTACAAGGTGCTGTGCCACGACTGGGGCCAGACGCTGGGCCAGTTCATCCAGAGCGGCAGCGGTGAGGCCGTCACCATTTGAGGGCAGTTTAACAGCGTTACTTGATGTTGTCAAGCCTGCTCGCCTCCCTCCGGTAAAAGAACAGCGGCGGGATTTTCTCCCGCCGCCTCGTGTTTACTGTCTAATTTCTTTGCTGCGTCTGCAAATATGACGCTTAGTGAAAATGGTAAAATAAGCCCTGCAATATTATCCCGGTAAAAGATTTTTTCAATCTGTTCCGGGGAAAGGTAAGGGGATAACTTAAACCATCGAAAGCCGCCAGCAGTATAAGCGGCGCTTCTTGTAGCACGTGAAATATTTTCCCATGCAATATCGGAAATATCTTCAGCAATCTTCATACTTGCATACAGAGCGATTACCTTATCTTCATCTTTGGCGGCTTGTAAGACGGGGACGCTTTTTGACTTGGCGATTAAATCCCTCGAATACTGGCACAGGGAAAAGCCAGTTAGCCCGCCTGTCTGTCTATTGTAGCCGTAGCAAGTTTCCGGGTGGTATGGGTCATATACACAATGATAGACTTCATTGACATAGTACGCTTCAAGCCGTCCAGCGGTCACTGCATCGTCAACTTCTTCTAAGATGTAAATGCCGATTTTGCGAATCCCGCCAGCCTTCCGAATAGCTTCGCGCAATTCTGGATTATGTCCGTAGCCGTTTTCCCGCCGCTTCTTTGTGCTGTTGCTGGAAATTCCAACGTAGTACATCACGTGCGGATAGTGAGGAATTACATACAGGTACACAATCCACTTTACGCCGGGATTCATAATTCTTTCAAGTGTGGCCTTGTTCATACAGCTGTGCCCTCCCCGTCAGCCTGCGTACCGGGCTGCGTACTTGTGGGGAGAAGATGTATGCCATCCGTAGGATGGCATACTGAATTAAGGGGTACTGCATCACTATCATGCGTACGACTACTATTACGAGTACGCATATGAGTACGCACAAGACAAGAATTACCATCAGAAGCAGCACGACTTTCAGGTGAACTATGACTATCAGAAACAGCAGAACTTCCATTTTCAAGAGAACGAATAGAGGCCACAACCTTTCTGACGGTACGATCAGAACAGCCAACAGCACGGGCAACAGCCCTCATAGAATCCTCTGGATGTTCTGCAAGATATTCCTTAATAGCCGTAGCCTTTTCCGTATCTTCCGCACCAAAACCACGGCGGCGGTTATTGTTGCTGTTCTTGGCTTTCCGCTCTACCATAGGCCATGCCCAACCCCACGGGTTGGCGGCGGGGTCTGGTTCAATCCCATACAAGCAGAAATCCGCAAGGATTTTGAAAGCGGAGAAAGCCACTTCCGGCCCCTCCGCTTGCTCAATGCCTAATAAAGCTTCGACATAATCGCCGAAACAGGTAAAACAGATTGTAGGGTCAAACGGTGTCGGTGCCGTCTGCTGGGTGGTCTGGGTTGCTGGGGTCTGTGTTGTAATGTTCATGAGTTGATTTCCTTTCATTATTTTTCTTTTTAGCCGTGTAACAGTCCGTAGAAAAATATCGGACTACGGCGGCGGTCAGTGCGGGGGATTCCTCAAACAAATAAATTTTGTAACGGGGATTGCCGGGGTCAGGCTCTACACGGTAGGGGAAAAATCCCCTATCCATCAAATAATTGCAGAGCCGGAGCCGGGTGCATTTGAATGTTTTCATGTCGTGGCCTCCTTTCTTCAAAGTGCGGAGAGACTTCTTTCTCCATAAGAGTGGGAGATAGCAAAACCAGAAAGCCAGTAAAGCCTTGAAATCACTACATTCTCTAACGATTTACCGTGAAAAAGCGAAGCAGGCAAAGCGTTGCGGCACAAGACTTAGACAGTCATTAGCAAAAAAGGCAAAATGTAACGCTTTATTCCGACTTTTCCTGAAAGTCGTGAAACCTTACTCTCCCATGCGAAAAAAATAAAAAGAAAGAACGGGGCAACCATGGGGAAACGCTGCTGCCTGTAAGCAATCGCCGACACCCCGACAAAAGCAAAAAAAAGAAAAAAATAGAGCTACGCACCTAACGGCATAGCTCTATCAGGCAGGGGGTGAAGCTGCCCCCGACTGTCTTAAAAAAATATCTTTTCCACCAACCACCACACCGTAGCAAGCACAGCGGCTACGATAAACGTAGACAAGCAGCCGCACCCTTGCGGCTCTTTGCCGCCACCGCCGCCGCTGTAATAATTCTTCTCGTACTCACGGTGTTCACGGAGTTCATCCTCAATGCCTGTGAAAATGTTCCCGTCATGCTCGTAGTCGCTCATATTATCCTCCTTACAGTCCAGCGTCTTTTACTCTGCGATAGAATGTATTGGGCTTCATGCCTACCTCCTGCATGGCGGCACGGGCGGTCAGCTCTCCGGCTCTCCAATGGGCACATACAGCGGCCAGCTGCTCCGGGTCTGCGTCAATGGGCTTACGGCCCTTGTACTTGCCCTGCTCCTTTGCAATGGCGATACCCTCACGCTGTCGTTCTAAGATATTCTCACGCTCCAACTCCGCCAATGCACCGAACACGGTAAGCATAAACTTCCCCTGCGGCGTGGTGGTGTCTATCTGCTCCTTGATGCTGACGAACTCCACGCCCTTTGCCGTCAACTGCTCTACAATGCCCAACAGGTCACGGGTGTTTCTGGCAATCCGGGAAATACTCTCCACAACAACCGTGTCACCCTCCCGGACATAGTTCATCATCTTGTGAAACGCTGGACGGTCGGTGTTCTTGCCGCTGGCCTTATCCGTAAAGATGTGCGCCGGGTCAATGCCACGTTCCGCCATCATGCGGAGCTGCCGTTCCTCGTTCTGCTCCACGGTGGAGCATCTGACATAACCAACATTCATAAAGGCACTTCCTTTCCTGTCCTGTTGCGGTGAGTGTACCACAATCCCTAAAGTGTGTCAATAGGATATTCGAAACACTTGCAATATTTCAAAATATAAAGAATGGTGTGTGTGACACAGAAAACGGGCTGTTTTGAATATGTCATTAGACTATACCTTTCTGGACAAGAAAACGTGATAAATGACTATGAAATTGTTAAGAGAAATCGTTTCTGGCGGCGGAGGCGTATAGATATACTCCCCTGACCTTGCGTGAATTTTGAAATGAAGTTTTATGGTTATGTAATTGATTCTGGACATAACAAAAGCGCCCTGTGATGACAGGACGCTTTGTTTCAGTAGAACTCAATTTTTAACTGCTTTCCAAGGCCAGCAGCGATACGGGACAACGTTTCGACTGTGGGGCTGCACGTTCCATTTTCGATTCGGCTCAAATTGGACTGCCGGATACCTGTTTTTTCCGCAAGTTCCTTTTGGGTCATGTTGCTGTCCAAACGAGCGGCAATCATAGCACGAATCGCTTCGTATTCAGGGCGCTGCTTTTCGTACTCTTCCGCAAAAGCAGGGTCAGCAAGCTGCTTATCCAGATATTTTTTCAGGTCACTCATGGCCGATTCTCCTTTCATAGTCAGCTTTATATTTGCGGGCTAAATCCAATTCGGATTTTGGCGTTTTTACAGTTTTCTTCACAAAACCGTTTGTCAGAACTATTTTATTGTCCACAACAAAGAAATAGAATATGCGGGTAATGTCACTGGCAAACTTGATACGCAACTCAAATAGTCCATCTCCAAGTGATTTAGAAAACGGTTCTCTCAGACGGTTTCCCTGTTCTTCCAGAATAGAAAGACTGTAAATAGCCTTTGACCGCATCTTTACATTCAGGGAATCCAAGAACTCTTCTACCGGGACAATTCCATTTGGCAGATGGTAAAACTCAATGTCAAACACATCATCACCTCTTGCTTCTTCATAATATTCCTTTTTTGATATATTGTCAAGATGCAACAACCATTTCTGCCTGACAGTCTATGCAAGCGATATGGACGCACTTGGTAGCCCGGACAGAGTTTCCACAGCAAGGGCAGACATATTTACGGCTGCTGGATGGCTTCGGCGGCGGAGGTGTGGGATTGCCGTTGTGACTGCCAGTGCCGGAGACAGAGATTCCGTAATGCTCGTTGCGTGTTATCAAAATATCCGTCAGGTCATTTACAAGGATAAAATCCAACAGTTCTTCGCTGGGATGTGTGATAGTCCAACCATATTTGGGGTCATGCTCCACAATCAGGCCATGGGACTCTGCAATCTGCTTGAAGCGTTTGTTGTGGTAGGTATAGCCACGGCTGGTATCTTGGATAGAATGAACGTGGGCATAGTAATGGCACATCTCATGCAAAAGGGTAGCGCAGATAGCTTCAATAAGTCTTGCCAGCGTTCCAGCTCCGATATTGATTTCATGTGTCGCTCCCAACGTAGATACCCATGCATCATCTCGCAGAGAAAAGTGACCATAGGCTTTTGGCGTGGACTGAATGGTAATGGTTGGCTTTGAAAGTTCACTTTCAAAAAAATGCTGATTTAATAGGTCAAAAAGCTTGTTTAAATAACCTGCTGCTCTGTTGTATGTAGTCAGTTGTTTCATAGAAATTCTCCTTGTAAAATGGGAGCGGATACAGTATACTCAAACTGTAACCGCTCCTGTAGTGTGGTTAGATGGCTCTTTGTCTGTGGCTTGGTAGGCGTTCAGACAAGGGGCTTTTCTTATGCGGAAATAGAGAAGCGCCGAGAAGAAACCTGTTTCGTAAAGGCTTTGTAGACTTCCTCTCCAAACTTTTCTTTGAAGGTCTTGGTATCAAATCGAGTGGTGAGAACAGAAGTCCACCGCACGATATAGCCCCCGGCAGACAGTTCTTCGGTGTTGGTTGCTTCCATTTCCGCCTTGATGCTGTTGCGGACGGTTTCGGCTTCGGCTTTGGTTTCTTCGATAAGGGCTTCAAGCGTTTGCAGGGTTTCGATTTTGGCGATAAGTTCATTGCGTGACATAACGATTTTCCTTTCTGATTTTGATTTTGTGGTTAGCAGCTGCCTAAGAGATACAGAGCGAGAACAGCATGGAGAAGCAGAACAGGATACCCTCATCAGTCATAGTGACACCTCCTTTCAATTTGAATGTTGTGGTTCAATTTTTTCGGTCATCATCACTGTGGAGCAAAAGGGAAATGCCAGCAATCACAGGGACAAGCACGGCAGCCCACATGAAGAACGAGAGAGCGTCATCAAAAGGGCTGGTGATACCATTGACAGATACCCAAATAGCGATAAAAAAGTAGAGAAGCGACATGGGGAAAACCTCCTTTCTTTGAGTAGTGGATATATGAAAAAAGGACTGTACCAGCATGAACGCTGATACAGTCCTTGAGTAGTCGAATTTACATTTTGGGATGAAAATTTTTTCGGATTACATAGCAGAACACTATGGGGGAGAGGGAGCAGAAAAAATAAAAGGGCTATGTTTTTATCTGTAAGGCTCAAGGTTTTCATCCCACAAGCAATTTGTCCGGTTGCAAAAACCTTGAGAAAAATCTTGAGCTATATGAAAATAACCTCTGTAAGCGGGCTATGACAAGATACAGCAGATATCGTACGAAAAAACGTGAAAGCATTGAAAACAAAGGAAAAATTGCAACAGGATAAGACAACAGAAAAAAAGAAAATCCTTACCAGAAATTTTTGGTAAGGATGAGGTCAGCGGTTCAAATCCGCTCAGCAGCTCCAGAACAACACCTGAAATCTTGCCTTAACGGTGATAAGGAACTAATTCACTTACCAACTGTTAGCTGACGGTTTCCGGGGTGCATACGGACAAATCCCGTCTGATTTCTAACAGGAAGTCAGACGGGATTTTCTATTTTATAATCAGAATTATGGAGGATATCATCACGCAAACAACCTATGAACGCAGAAAAACGGCGTGACCTTTGGGTCACACCGTTTTCTGCGACGAAATAGTTACTTGTCACTATTAAGCCTTCGGATTTCAGGTGTTTTTCCTTATAAAGATAAATCTGGGATCAAGAAGAGCTCCCGCATTGCAAAATGCAATGCGGGAGTGTTTTTCAGTCGCAGACATCATCCGCTACGCGGCACAGCACATCGGGGTGGTTGGAGATGATGCAGTCTACGCCCCGGGCGATCATATCTTTCATGTTCTCCTCGTCATTTACCGTCCAGGTGTTGACCTTCATGCCCCGGCCGTGGAACAGTTCCATCAGCTCCGGCTGATATTGCAGAAGCATATACCGGGGATGCATATTGTCGGCATTGGAGCGCTGGACATAATGTTCCATGTCCAGATAGGGCTTATCATACAAAAGGCCGGTTTCAATGTCCGGGCACAGCTCCTTGAAATGCTGCATGGAGATATGGTTGAAGGAGGAAACGAACACCTGCTCCTGCATCTGGCGTTTGCAGATTTCGTCGATCACCCGTTGCTCCAGGTTCTCGTAAAACACCTCGTAGTTTTTCAGTTCCATGTTCAGCAGCATCTTGGTCTCCTTACAGAAGTCCAGCAACTGGCCGAAGGTCCAGATATGCTGACCTGCAAATTCCGGAGACTTCCAAGCACCGATATCCAGTGAGAGCAGCTCATCATAGGTCATGTTCTTGATGAAGCCGGTGCCGTTGGAGGTGCGCTCTACAGAGGCATCATGAAAAATCACCAGCTTGCCGTCTTTGGTGATGTGGACGTCACTTTCAAAACCGTCGGCAGCGGTCTTTTCCACTGCCATCCGGAAGGCCAGAGGGCTGTTCTCCGGGTAATTGCCGGAAAAACCGCGGTGCGCAAGCAAAAGTGGGCGTTTCATATGATTCTCTCCTTACACGTAATAATAAAAGCGCATGACGCTCCCGTCATACGCTTCTCTCAACATCTCTGATTTGTATTATAGCCGCATAAACAGGGAAATACAAGTATTAACACAAAATTTTGGCAAAAGGAATTTCGGGACGAAATTGAACAGAAGTGCCCGCAGTTTTTGATAAAAACCGAGGCTGTTGCTGCAACAGCCTCGGTTTTGTGTGCGTTTACTGGTGGATGGCGGTGCCGGTTTTGCCGGCTACGCCGTCCTTGGCCTTTTCCAGCAGCGTGATGAGGGCGGAGCGGCCGGGGGCACTTTCGGCAAACTCCACGGCGGCCTCCACCTTGGGCAGCATGGAACCGGGGGCAAAGTGCCCCTCACCGATGTACTTGCGGGCCTCGTCAGGAGTCAGGGAATCCAGCCACTTTTCATCGGGCTTGCCGAAGTTGATGGCAACCTTTTCTACGGCAGTGAGGATGATAAGGGTGTCGGCTTTCACCTGCTGAGCCAGTACGCAGGAGGCGAAGTCCTTGTCGATAACAGCGGCGGCGCCCTTCAGATGGTGCCCCTCAGTCTTGTAGACGGGAATTCCGCCGCCGCCGCAGGCCACCACCACCAGCCCAGCCTCTACCATATCACGGATGGACTGGATCTCAATGATCGACTGAGGTCTGGGAGAGGCGACCACCCGGCGGTATCCGCGGCCGGCATCTTCGATGACGTTGTAGCCGCGTTCAGCCACCATCTTGTCGGCTTCCTCCTTGGTCATGAAAGCACCGATGGGCTTGGTAGGGTTCTGGAACGCCTCATCATTCGGGTCCACCTCAACCTGAGTAAGCACGGTGGCCACGCCCTTTTGGATGCCACGGTCCAGCAGTTCTTCCCGCAGCGCGTTTTGCAGGTCATAACCGATGTAGCCCTGGCTCATGGCCACGCATACGGACAGAGGACAGGGAATGTACTTCTCCGGCTCGGAGCGGGTCAGTTCGGCCATGGCCTTCTGGATCATGCCCACCTGGGGGCCATTTCCGTGGGCGATGATGACCTCGTGTCCTTCTTCGATCAGATCGACGATAGCCTTGGCAGTCTGCTTTACGGCGATCATCTGCTCAGGGAGATTGCTGCCCAGAGCATTGCCGCCCAGCGCGATCACAATACGCTTACCCATGAAAAACACCTCGATTTGTTTAGATTCTATATATTTTGGAGCAAAAACGGCAATAGATGCCCCGTGTTGTGGGGGTGCCGCTGAGACGGCTGTCATGGCCGCCGGTGAAAATGATGGAGCCCGTCCGCACAGATACAGGCAGGTTGACCTATGCAGACGGGCCTCCGGAATGGAAAAGGGATGTCAGGCGGAAAGCCTGTAAAATACAGCGTGTTCTGAGAAGATTTACTTCTGGAACCAACGGGCGATCCCGCGCTCCTCCAGAGCCTTCAGCGTGGCCTGAGGATCCTTCACCTTAGCCAGGAAGATCATGGCGGCGATGATATAGGGCTTGTAGGAAGCTTCCTTATACAGGGGGGTGCGGTAGCGGTCAAACACGGAGGCCTCTACCTCGCCGTCCTTGCAGGAAACATCGTTGATGTCGGCAGGGAGGCAGTGGAGATACAGGGCCTTACCGTCCTTGGTGGTCTTCATCAGTTCCTCGGTGCAGCACCAATCCTTGTGATCGGCGTTCTGGGCCAGCAGTTCCTTCTCCAGAGCCTTGATGCCGTCGGCGTCGCCCTCAGCGTACAGATTAGTGCGCTTCTCCATAGCGGCGAAGGGAGCCCAGCTCTTGGGATAGACGATATCAGCGTCCTTGAAGGCCTCGGCCATGGAGTTGGTCTTGGTGAAGGAACCGCCGGTCTTGGCGGCGTTGGCCTTGGCGACCTCCTCCACCTCGGGCATGACCTCGTATCCCTCGGGGTGAGCCAGCACCACGTCCATGCCGAAACGGCTCATCAGGCCGATGACGCCCTGAGGCACGGAGAGGGGCTTGCCGTAGGAGGGGCTGTAAGCCCAGGTCATAGCAATCTTCTTGCCCTTCAGGTTCTCCACGCCGCCGAAGTGGTGAATGATGTGCAGCATGTCGGCCATGCACTGGGTGGGGTGGTCAATATCGCACTGCAGGTTGACCAGGGTGGGCTTCTGCTCCAGAACGCCGTCCTTGTGGCCCTGGGTCACGGCCTCAGCCACTTCCTTCTGATAGGTGTGGCCCTTGCCGATGTACATATCGTCACGGATGCCGATGACGTCAGCCATGAAAGAGATCATGTTGGCAGTCTCGCGGACAGTCTCGCCGTGAGCGATCTGGCTCTTGCCCTCGTCCAGATCCTGGACCTCCAGGCCCAGCAGGTTGCAGGCGGAGGCGAAGGAGAAACGGGTGCGGGTAGAGTTGTCCCGGAACAGGGAAATGCCCAGACCGGACTCAAAGATCTTGGTGGAGATGTTGTTCTCACGCATATAGCGCAGGGCATCCGCCACGGTAAAGACGGCTTCCAGCTCGTCATCGGACTTGTCCCAGGTCAGGAAGAAGTCACCCTCGTACATCTCTTTGAAGTTCAGGGCGTTCAGCTTGTCGATATATTTCTGCAGAGTAGCGTCCATGATAATTGGCTCCTTTATAAATCTATATTTTGTAATTTGTGAGAAAAGGTCTGAAACGGTTTCTGTGCGAATTACTGAATGTCGTTGTTGGTCTTGCCGGCCCGGAACTGGGAGACATCGGCAGTCTTGTTCTCCTCTTTGTACAGACCGGGCACGGCGGCGTACAGGGCAGCGCAGGTCACAAGATCCTGCTTCCAGGTGATCTCATTGGGGGCATGGGCCTGAGACTCCGCACCGGGGCCGAAGCCAACACAGGGGATGCCGTAACGGCCTTGGATAGCTACGCCATTGGTGGAGAAGGTCCACTTGTCAATCAGGGGACGGTGACGCAGGTGCATCGCGCCGTCGGGGCCAATGCGCTCATCACCGTACAGCGCATGGTGGGCATCCACCAGAGCCTGCACGTGGGCAGCGTTTTCCTTGTTGATCCAGGTGGGGAAGTAGCACTCGGTCTCGTAGACCTCGCCGGTCCAGGAGGGCCGGTCATACATATACATGGAGACCTTCACATCGTCGCCGTACTTCTTTACGCTGGGCAGCTGGCGGATCTCCTCCAGGCAGGAGTCCCAGGTCTCGCCGGCAGTCATGCGGCGGTCGATGGAGATGGAGCAGGAGTCAGCCACAGCGCAGCGGGAGGGAGAGGTGTAGAAGATCTGGGAGGTGGTGCAGGTGCCCCGGCCCAGGAACTGAGCGTCCTCGTAATGCTCGGGGTTGAATGCGGGATTCAGCATCTTCACGAGGCCCTTGATCTCGTTGGAGGGGCCATCGCCATTCTCGTTGAGCGCGCGGACTTCCTGAAGAATGTCGGCCATCTTGTAAATGGCGTTGTCACCACGCTCGGGCGCGGAACCGTGGCAGGAAACGCCCTTCACATCCACACGGATCTCCATGCGGCCACGGTGGCCGCGGTAGATGCCGCCGTCGGTGGGCTCGGTGGAGATAACGAATTCCACCTGCTCCTTTTTGATGCCGTTGGCGGGGAAGTACTTGTTGACGATGTACTGCCAGCACATACCGTCGCAGTCCTCCTCCTGCACAGAACCCACCACCATGATCTTATAGCCGGCGGGGATCAGGCCCAGATCCTTCATGATCTTGGTGCCGTAAGTGGCAGAGGCCATACCGCCCTCCTGGTCGGAGCCGCCGCGGCCATAGATGACCTGATCATCCTCGTAGCCCTGGTAGGGGTCATGGGTCCAGTTGTCGATGTTGCCCACGCCCACGGTGTCGATGTGGGAGTCGATGGCGATGATCTTGTCACCGTCACCCATCCAGCCGATGACGTTGCCAAGACCGTCGATCTCCACCTTGTCATAGCCAAGCTTTTCCATCTCGGCCTTGATGCAGTGAACAACCTCACGCTCCTCACAGCTTTCGCTGGGGTGGGAAATCATGTCCCGCAGAAAGCGGGTCATATCGGCCTGATAGGCCTGAGCGGCTGCTTTGATCTTCTCAAAATCCATGGTAGTAATCTCCAATTTTATTTCTCAAATTTTGATCGGGTCCGCTTCTGGACCGTGCGTTCAGCAGGGCTTCTGCGGGGTGTCATCGGTGGGATACTCGCCACCCCATACCACCCGGCGATACTTTTCGGGATCGGTGTTGCCCTCAGTGGAGAACATGAGCACCCGGCTGTGCCGGTCCAGCTCCAAAGCGTCCCGCAGCTCCTTGTAGGTGTCGTCGCACATGATGGCGTCCAGAACGCCCATACCAACGGCGCCGGATTCGCCGGACACCACGCGGGGATCGCCCTTGACGGGGGAACTCAGCATCCGCATACCCTTGGCGCTGACCCAATCGGGGCAGGAGATGAAGGCGGACACATGGTTCCGCAGAATGTCCCAGGAGATCGTGTTGGGTTCGCCGCAGGCCAGACCGGCCATGATGGTTTTCAGATCACCGGTGACGATGCGGGGCTTGCCGTCATTGGCCAGCGCGCCCTGATATAGGCAGTCAGCCGCCTCGGCCTCCATTACCACGAACTTGGGGGGATCGTTGGGGAACAGGTTTGCGAAGTAGCCCACCACCGCACCGGCCAGAGAGCCGACGCCGGCCTGGACAAACACGTGGGTGGGACGGTTTACGCTGCACTGACGAAGCTGGTCGGCGGCCTCATTAGCCATGGTGCCGTAGCCCTGCATGATCCAGGAGGGGATCTCCTCGTAGCCGTCCCAGGCGGTATCCTGCACGATGACGCCGTGTTCCGTCTGTGCGGCTTCCGCAGCAGCCATACGCACACAGTCATCGTAGTTGACTTCCTCGATGGTGACCTTGGCGCCCTCCTTGGCGATATTGTCAAAGCGGGACTTGCTGCTGCCCTTGGGCATGTGCACCACAGACTTCTGGCCCAGTTTGTTGGCTGCCCAAGCCACGCCGCGGCCATGGTTGCCATCGGTGGCGGTGAAGAAAGTGGCCTGACCGAATTCCTTACGGAAGGCTTCGCTGGTCAGGTAGTTGTAATTCATTTCGGACACGTCCCGGCCCATCTCGCCGGCGATGTACCGGGCCATGGCGAAGGAGCCGCCCAGCACCTTGAAGGCGTTGAGACCAAACCGGTAGGACTCATCCTTCACATACACACCCGCCAGCCCCAGATACTTGGCCATGCCGTCCAGCTGCGCCAGAGGGGTGATGGAGTACTGGGGGAAGGACCCGTGGAAGGAGCGGGCCTTGGCCACATTGGGCAGGGACATCACATCCAGATGCTGATCGTCACTCTTCGGCATATGATTGAGGACCCATTTGAGCTGATCTTTCATGGAATACTCGCCTCCAAAATCTTTTTACTTCATGGCAAAGTTTATTTAGCTTTCTGAGACCATCATAGCATGTGTTTTTCGGTTGTCAAGCAGAAAAACTCAAAAAAATACTGTAAAGCTAAAAATTTTTTTGGTTCCTCTTGCGGAACCTGTATGCAAGGCTGTTTTTTCCAAAAATCGGGCCTCCGCAGCAGGGATATTTCCCCGGCTTTCCATGCATGGAAGGTTTGGAAGTGCCTTTGCTTTTTACGGAAGGCTACTTCGTGAGTGGAGGGAGGTCTGACTTGTTTTCGGATATATCGCTCCTGCTGGTGCAATCTGCTTGACGGCCCATACACTTTAATAAAAAATTAAAAATTTTTAGGTCTCAAAAAAATGGTTGAAACTCACTAAAATTATGATACAATAATGGAATAATCATAGCAGGTCTGTCAGCGGCAACGGATCAGACCGTGTATTCCATAGTTTGCCCCGCTCTTTTCGGGGCGTTTCTGCCGCGGACCGGAAAAGGAGGGCATTTACGTGCCGAATGCATCTACGCTGCAATTTCTCTTGACGCTGGCAAAGGGGATCGCCAGTCAATTCGGCCCCAACTGCGAGGTGGTGGTCCACGATCTTGCCACCAATGACCCGGAACGGTCCATCGTTGCCATTGAAAACGGACACGTCACCGGACGCAAGGTGGGGGACGGGCCCTCCCATGTGGTTCTGGAAGCCCTGCGGGGGAATCCCGAACAGCTCCACGATCACCTGTCCTACCTGACCCGGACCAAGGATGGGAAGATCCTGAAATCCACCACCATCTATATCCGAGATGATGACGGTGCCCCCATTGGCATCTTCGGCATCAACTACGATATCACCCTGATGCTGGCCATGGAGAATGCGATCAAGCAGTTTACCGCCACTGAAAAGGACGAGAAGGAGCCGGAGCCGATTGCCCGGAATGTCTCTGACCTGCTGGATGAGCTGATTGAGCAGAGCGTGAAGGTGGTGGGTAAGCCAGTGGCCCTGATGAACAAGGAGGATAAGGTCAAGGCGGTGCAGTTTCTCAATGAGACCGGAGCCTTCCTCATCACCAAGAGCGGCGACCGGGTATGCAAGTTCTTCGGCATCTCCAAGTACACGCTGTACAGCTATATTGACGAATCCAAGGCGTGAAACACCTCAAACACAGACGTTCAGATGCTTATTATGCTTATTATTAAGACAGATCGGCTGCAAACCGAGGTTTGCAGCCGATCTGGTTTTGCCGATAAAGAGGTAATTTTCCCTCGACGGTAAGGAAGGGTGTGCGCGGGAAACCTAAGAAGGGTGTCCTGCGCCATTGAAATCAAACATTTTCAGAACTTTTATAAAGTTCGGAAAATAGGGCCAGCGGGGCGGAAAACCTTTTCGACACACTGAGAGCGGCTGCAAACCGAGGTTTGCAGCCGCTCTGTCTTGTTTAACAGGATAACGAATGGAATGTGAAAAACAAAAAAGGGGGAGGCTTCTTTACGAAGTGCATTTGTCAAGTAAAAGTAGACACGAATAAAAAGTCATAGCATCAGAACCCCAATTCAGTCCTGTACTGGATTGGGGTTTTGTAATCCAAGGCAGCGGCAAAACGTTCGGAGTTAAAGTATAGGACATATTGATCCAGTGTCTTTTTGAGGTTGGAAACTTTACTGATACCAAAATCCAGAATCAATTCGGCCTTCATCCATCCGTTCAGAGATTCGATAATTGGGTTGTCCGTAGGTGTTCCGGCTTTTGACATTGAGCGCATTATGTTATAATTAGAATGAGTCCTTGAGAAAGCTCTGGAGGAGTAGACTGCGCCTTGGTCAGTGTGCAAGACCGTACCTGCGGTCTGCTCCTTCGCGTTTTTTACGCGTTTGCATAGTTGATCCAAGCAGTTATAGTAGGTTTTGGGATCCCCTCGATGTGCAGAAACAGAATGTGCAATAATTTCATTGTTGAAGGTATCTATAAAAAGGACCCACTCATAAATCCTTCCGTTACAGCGAATGCAAGTCATGTCAGACACAACGATTTCCAGCGGCCTAACCGGATATTTACTTCTCAAATCTTCGATGATCTGAAACTCTTGCCGCTGCCAGTAACAAATTCCTTCTGTGAACCACTTCCTTTCACCCGGTATCCTTTATTTAGCCGTGCTACATCTGCCTCCAGCTTTGCCATCCGAAGCTGCAATTGGCCCATCTCGTCCAATGTTTTGCTCGTATGCAGCGCTGCATATCGATTACCACATCGATCCCGATGTGATGCAAGGCCGGCTTCTCCCTGCTCGCCATACTCCTTCATCCAACGCTCAAACATACTTAAATTAAGTCCATGTTCTTTTGCGAACTTCGATTGAGAAATATGCGCATCTTGAAACTCTGATATATATGCCAGCTTTTCCGCCTGTGTAAATTTACGGTGAGGCTTTCCTTTCGGTGCGCCCATGATCTCAACTCCTTTCCTGCTTCTTATTATACAAAAAAGCAGACACCACCAAAAACTTGCGTTTTTTATGGTGTCTACTTTTATTTTACAGATGCAGCTTCTTTACGAAGCCCCCCTTTTTCGGTGAAAGATTCCTTTTTTGCGATCATGGGAAAAGGACCTTTGATCACACCTGGGGATCTGCTGCTCAGCCCATGGCAGGCAAGAAATAGATCAGGGTGCTGGGGGGAACCTGAATAGGCAGCAGTTCGCCGTTCACGCCCTCGGCAATGTTCAGAATAGGGAAGTCCTCAAAGCCCATGGGGATCTGCACCGGGAACACGCCGGTGATCTCAACGGCCCGCTCACCTTCCCGGAAGCGTTCGCCGCCGGTGCGGGTCATCCGCAGGCCAAGCATATCGTCTTGCAGGCTCCAGTCGCCCTCGTAGACCTCCTGATACACGCCGTTGTCCTCCTCGTACCACCATTCAAACGTGACCCATCCGCCGGGTTCAAAGAAGATGGAGGCTATGGCGTACTGGCGGTCCAGATCGCCATCCCACACCCACACGTTCCGGCAGAGCTGCTCCGCCGTGGGGGCCATCCAGCTCACGTCGCCGTCGACGTCTCCGCCGTAGTCATCGTCATAGTCTTCGCCGTGTTCTTGGCTGTAGTTGGTGAAATCATAGCCCATCGGCGCGTCCGTGTCATAGTCATCGGGCCGTATCGACGTGCCGTAAAGCGGGCGCCACACAGCGGTTCTTCCGCTGCTGTCCGTCACAGTGATCTCCGTGTCGGGAAAGGGACTTTCGCCCATATCGGCGCAGGCATATACCAGGATCGGCTCGCCCGTCTCGCTGCGGTAGAGCACCTCAAGATTCTCGTACTCCCCGCTCTTTGGATCATACCGGATGCGATTCACCGCAAGGGTGGCGTTGGGGTCGCGGGGGACCACGCAGAGCAGGCTGCCGCCGCTGCCCACCACCCGCTCGCGGGGGATCTGGCGAATGAACGTATACTGGGCACACAGGCCGGGATCCTCCGCAAGAATCCATTCCGACAGGGGAATCTCCAGATCGTCGGGTCCGCCCGCCGAGTTGCCGATGAACGCCGCCGCGAACAAAATGGAGGGTTCTGTGCCCATCATCTCCCGGAGCAGATCAAGGGAATCGTCATAGTCTCCTTCGATGTTGACGCCGTCCCCGCCGCTGCCATCCAGACGGTCGGTATTCGGATTACGGATACTTGTGCTGTCTATGTCTGCTTTGGACGGTTTCTTCTTGCTGCTGCCGGTGTGTGACGTTTCACCGCCGGGGGAATTCCCTTTGCAGCCCGCCATCGACAGCGCCATCAGTACAGCCAGCAGCAGACAGAGAACGCGGTTCTTTTTCATTTGGAGTCTCCTTTCTCCGCTCAGTACTTGCCGCTGGAGCCGGAGCCTCCACCGCCGGAGCAACTGCTGCTGCCTCCGCCGCTGTCACTGTCCGAGGAGAGCTTCCGGCTGGTTTTGGTGGTGTGGGTATAGCGGTCATATCGCTCCGTCAGGTTCAGACCCTCCGCGCTCACATAAGTGTCAGCCTCCGCACCCTTTCGGACGGATTTCATCTTGGCCTTCAGGATCAGGCATACCAGCAATGCCAGCCCCAAACCAATGCCTAACGCCCCGGGCAGTACCTTGGTCAGCGGCTTCCTGACAGGGTGTCCCTGCTCCGCCTTTTCAAAGAAATCGGCGCAGGTGTTCAGGTAATCCTCAAAGCCGCCCTGCCAGTCATCGTTGGCAAAGTTGTCGAGGAATTCGTCTTCCAGCTGTGACAGGGCGTACTTGCCGATCATGCTCTTGGCGTAGCCATCGCGGATATACAGGGCATAGTCTCTGTCCCAGGTGCTCAGCATGAGCAGTACGCCGCTGCGTTCCTCACCGATGCCGAAGTCCTGAGTGTTGTAAATGTTGGCCGCCGCATTGTAGGGACTGTCGCCGTAGTCCTCGTAGTCGGGGATGGTGACGATGTAGACGGCGCAGTTGTACCGCCAGGTGATCTCGTCGGCCAGAAGCTCCAGCTCCAGCCACTCGTCCTCGTTCAGCAGTTCCGCCGCATCATAGATCAGAAGATCATCCTCGGTCTGCTCCGCGAAAGAGGGGACTGTCAGCGTGAGTGCTGCCAGCAGGACCAGCAGCCATGTCATCATTCTTTTTTTCATATTGACCGCCCTCCTTACAGCAGCATCATAATGAACGATGCAATAGCGGTCGCCGGTACGGCGATGGCGGCGAAGTAGGCCCAGAACTTGCCCATATCCGTAGGCAGATCGCCCACCAGCTTACCGGTCTGTCCGTTCATGGCAAAGAGGAAGTCCTTGCCGTTCCACTTGGTGTGCAGCATCCACACCGGCAGCAGCGCGTAGTGCACCTTGCCGCGGTTCAGATGGATGTTCTTCTGTCGGGGGGTACAGCTGGTATACTCCGTGGTGGTGCGGCGCAGCGCACCCTCTAAGGAGGCGGTACAGCGTCCGTCTGCCCGCTCCCGGCTCTGCTCCACCGACACATCGTACTTATCCGCCAGAAAGCCCGGCAGATAGGCCGTGGAAAAGGGCTTCAACTCCGCATAATTGTAAGGCTCAATGGAGTCCATGTGGTCATCCGGCATCTTACTGGAGGCGTCTACGGGCACCTTCTCAAAGGCAATAGAACCGCCGCGGCGCACGTCATAATGGGCGGTTTCGGTGATCTCATAGTCACCGCTTTTATAGACGTGGACGACCCGGCCTTCGTAGTCCACGCTGCCCTCTGCCTGACCGTCAAACATCCAGAAGGGGACATAGATCCCCTTGATCTCCTCAATGTGGTTGCCGTTGGTGAACGCCTTGGGCAGCAGGGGTTTGCCCTTGTAGTGCTTTTTCAGCGCCGCCACCGCGTCCTCGCGGCTGAGCTTGAAGGGGATCACGAAATCCGGCTTCAGCGCGCCGCTGAACTGCCCCGGTACCACTGTTGGGTTTCCACAGTAAGGGCAGGAGGTGGCGGCGGTGGAGGCGTCGCAGATCAGCTCCGCGCCGCAGCTTGGGCAGGAATACGCCTTCATGCCGTCGGCCTCCGCGCCCCAGTCGCTGGTGAGGTCGGAGGTATCCCACCCCTGTGCCTCCATCTCTGCGACCTTCTGGCGGTCAGACTCGGCTTTTGCCTCTGCCGCCTCGGAAGCGGCCGCTGCGGCTGCTTCCTTATCGGCGTACAGCGCTTCAATCTGCGCGACATCGTATTTCGAGCCGCAGAAATCACACTCCAGTTGACCGGAGGCCCCCACGAAATGCAGGGGGCCGGTACACGCCGGGCATTTATAGTTCGTGACTTGGGAGGCCATTGCACGCTCCTTTCCAATATGAGCCGGTCATGGGATCGCTCCCATGGAATTCTGTTTCTTTATGTGGTATTTCAGTTAACTGAGGTTGTACGCGCCGGCGGCGATCAGCTTGCCGTTGTCACCGAAGAACAGGGACAGGGAGCAGGCGTCATCCTCATCGGCGTACCATGTATAGATGCCGCGCTGGTAGGCTTCGTCATAGCAATAGTCGGAGCAATCCACGCCGATGTGCTCCTTCAGATCCGCGTAGGTCAGCTTCGACTGCTCATCATCGTCGCTGAAGTAGTTCAGACCGCCCAGATAGGTGAAGAAGGTCTCGTTCAGCACATCCAGAGTTGCCCGGTCGGCGGATACGGTCTGTACCTCAGTGGACTTCATGTCAATGCCGGGAAGTCCGCTGTCCTTCTTGCCGCCGCTTCCGCCATCGCCACCGCCGCAGGCGGTGAGAGAGAACACTATCAACAGGGACAATACAAGAGACAACATCTTTTTCATAGTTGATTTCCTTTCTTTTTTACAACGTTGTTTGTGTGTCCGTCCGCTTGCCGTAGGGCAGGGGGACCTTAGCGCAGGGCTGCGCCGCAGTTCTGGCAGAAGCTCTCGCCGCTGGTTTTGGTGCCGCAGGCAGGGCAGAACGCGGGCGGGGGAGCGGTCTGCTCCGGCTGTACCTGCTGGACCGGCTGCTGAGGCGCGGCGGTATACGGCGCGTCCTGCTGAGGCTGCTGGGCCTGGGAATAGGGATTCTGGAACGCGGGGCGCTCCGAAGTCCGCCGGGGCTGATCCTGCTGAGGCGGGGTCTGCTGATACTGCGGAGCCTGCTGATACGGCTGCTGCGGAACAGCCTGAGCCTGCTGGGGCTGCCACTCGCCCTTCTTTACCTGCATAGCGCCGTAGATGTACAGGCCAGGCACCACCAGACTCAGCAGAATGCTGGTGACATTGACTTTGCCGCCGCCTGCCAGATTTATAATGGTGGAGAGGATCGTAATGCCCGCGATGACCGCGCCCAGGATCACGCACTTGTCTGCGTTCTCCCCGGTCTTGCAGGCTTTCAGGCCCTTCAAGCCGGCGATGAACTCCACTACCGCAGCCGCCAGGGCCAGAGCCAGAGCCAGATAGAGCAGCAGTGCCGCCGCATGGCTGTCCGCCACTGCGGCCAGCAGTGCTACGCCGGCAATGCCCAGAAGGCATGTGATACCGGACAGCGCACCGCCGATAATCATTAGAATGGAAGTCACTTTCAGAAATTTCTGTCCTTTAGCCATGTGTTGCTCCTTTCTCTACAACAGCTCGTTTCGTTCTGTTTTCATTTGCGTATCCTCCGCAAGGGGCCGTTGGTCAGGAATCATAAGATCCTGCCGCTTATCGTTGCACTTGCTGCCTTTCGGAGGAAGCAGCGGCCGCAGGTTATGCGGCCCTGCGCTTACTCAAGGGTTTCCGCCGGATCCTCCTGACAATCGCTGTAAACATAGGGATTCTCCATGCCATTGCCCCCATCCATGATCTGGTCCGTGACAAAATGCTTAT
>ERZ826016.796-NODE-796-length-35528-cov-17.559299_pt1 | contig 35528 bp, 25 predicted proteins | sample MGYA00519872_ERZ826016 | MGnify/ENA primary metagenome ERZ826016 (study PRJEB31778, sample SAMEA3449218) | human gut metagenome | biome: human gut; feature: human-associated habitat; material: faeces | place: United Kingdom | collected 2010/2012 ... | reverse complement strand
TAGGTAGTCGCCGTTTTAGTTGTAGAGAGCATCACAGGTAGGAATACCAGGTGATACTCTCTTTTTTGTTTTAGAAACATGCAGAAATGAAAGGAAAAGGTTTTTGATTGTCTGAGAATATATCATAAATTTAGATTAAATAATATTAAAGCCCATGTTATTATCAAATAAGAGATTACATTTACAGCCGAATTCATGGACAAAATGATACAATCTTATTTATTCGGATATATCATTCGTTTTTAGAATTGTTTATTAAATTAAGTAAAAACGATTCGTTAATATTAAACTAAAATATAACCAATTTTGTTATTAAGGCATAAGAGAGTTAATAGTGAAATTCTAAAACAGTAAAAACACTTTGTTATGAGGCTTCTTAAAATGATTATATTGTCTTGTTTACTTATATTGGTGTATTTCATCAATACAAGTGAGGCACATATAGGTGGAGCTCAAATAAAAGAAGCGGTAGAACCTTTATCTACCAAGTGTTCTCTTTGCGCATGTTCTGTTGACTATGTTTATGATGATTTCTCTTCAGAGAATAAGAATTTTAAAAATTCATCTTATTTAGCTTGTACTACAGAAATGGGCTTAAGTGAAAAGCTTGTTTCTCAAAATACTTTTGATAATCTACGAGTGCGTAGAAGCATAGAATTGTCTAATTGGTTAAAAGGCATTCTCCGTTCCCTTTCTTTCATAGAGGATGGCTTGGTTCAAGATCAAAGTAAAATTTATTATTCCAGTATTAACCACAAAGTATTGCCTTCGTGCCAATACTATATTTTCGCGCTTAGGCGTATTTTGATTTAGTAGTTTTTTTATTTGTGTGTCTTTTACAGTACAAGCAAATCCGGATTTGCTTGTACCTAAACCCGTTATTCTTTTATTTTCTATATAAAAAACAAATAAAAAAACTATTATGGAAACTATTCAGAAAAAAAATACATCATTTAAAGGAATAAAATCTGCAGGATTGGTTATTCTTTGTTGTCTTGTTGTCGCTATTTTGATTTTTCATTTCGTATTCGGAAATCCTGCTAATTTCATGAACAATGATCCTAATAATCATCCGCTTCCGGGTAATTTATTAGGCACTATTTATAAAGGTGGCGTTATTGTACCTATTATTCAGACTTTGTTATTGACAGTTATTGCATTGAGTGTTGAACGTTTCTTTGCTATCCGTAGTGCACAAGGAACTGCAAACATGGTTAAATTCGTGAAGAAGATCAAAGAGTTGCTTTCTAGCGGAGATATTAGTTCTGCTGAAGAACTTTGTGCAAAACAAAAAGGTTCTGTTGGTAACGTTGTTGCTTCTGCTTTAAAGAAATATAAAGAAGTGGAGAATGATACGACTATGGCTAAAGATCAGAAACTGGTTGCCATCCAAAAAGAAATAGAAGAAGCTACCGCTTTGGAACTTCCAATGCTCGAACAGAATCTTCCTATCATAGCTACTATTACTACATTAGGTACATTGATGGGATTGCTCGGTACTGTAATCGGTATGATTCGTTCATTTGCAGCTTTGGCTAATGCAGGTGCTACAGACTCAATTGCTTTGTCACAAGGTATTTCAGAAGCTTTGATTAACACAGCATTCGGTATCTTAACTGGTGCGTTGGCTGTTATCTCATATAACTACTTTACCAACAAGATTGATAAAATCACGTATAGTATTGATGAAGTAGGTTTCTCTATCGTACAAACCTATGCTGCTACACATGAGTAACATTTAAAATAAAATGTTATGGCAAGACTCATTGTAAAAAGAAAGAGTACCCGCATTGATATGACGGCGATGAGTGACGTAACTGTTTTGCTGTTGACTTTCTTTATGTTGACTTCAACATTTGTACAGAAAGCACCGGTTCAGGTTACTACTCCGGGTTCGGTTTCGGAAATAAAGATTCCCGAAACAAATATCTTGCAGATACTTGTAGATCCGGCAGGGAAGATTTTCCTTAGTTTGGATAAGCAAGGTGATATGGTTAATACATTGGAAAGTATGGGCAAGGATTACGGCATTCAATTTACTCCCGAAGAGATAAACAAGTTTAAATTATCTCAGACGTTTGGTGTGCCGATGAAGAAAATGAAAGGTTTTCTTGCTTTGTCTACCGATGAACAGGATAGAGTACTGAAAGACATGGGTATTCCATGTGACAGTCTTGATAATCAATTTGAATCATGGGTAAAGAATGCCAGAATGGCTAACGGTGATTTGAGAATTGCCATTAAAGCCGATCAGGATACTCCTTATTCAGTTATCAAGAATGTGATGAATTCTCTTCAGGACTTACGTGAAAATAGGTATAACCTGATAACCTCTTTGAAGGTTACACAGGCCGACAAATAAAAGAGAGACATTATGGCTGAGATACAGAATAACGATAAAGGCGGTAAAAAGAAGGGAAAACAGAAGAAAATGAGCGTGTTTGTCGATTTCACCCCAATGGTGGATATGAACATGTTACTGATTACTTTCTTTATGCTTTGTACATCTCTGAGTAAACCTCAGACAATGGAAATAAGCATGCCGAGCAATGATAAGGTTTCCGAAGAGCAACAAACCAAGGTAAAAGCTTCCCAGGCAATTACCTTTATTCTCGGTGGAGACAACAAAGTGTATTACTATTTGGGCGAACCTGATTACAAGGATTATACATCATTGAAAGAAACAGATTATAGTGCCGATGGTATTCGCGCTTTGTTATTGAAAAGAAATAAAACTGTTGTTGCAAAAATGAATGACTTGAAACAACAGAAACTGGACTTAAAGATATCAGAAGAAGAATTTACTAAGAAAGCATCCGAAATAAAGAACGATAAGAGTTCTCCTGTTGTTATAATTAAGGCAACGGATGATTCAAAGTATAAAAATCTGGTTGACGCTCTGGACGAGATGCAAATCTGTAATATCGGAAAATATGTAATTGTGAACATCAACGAGTCCGACGAATTCTTGCTTAAGAATTATGAGACAGCTGGTGAACTTACAAGAAACATAGCCGAATAAAATTAATATCTTATTAAATAGAAAGATAAAATGGCTAAGATAGATTTAACTTCTCCGGAGTGGTGTGAACTGATATTTCAAGATAAGAATAAGGAATATGGTGCATATAAAATGCGTTCCGAATCTCCCAAACGCCACAATCTTGCAATGATTATTGTTGTGATATTGGCTGTTGTAGGATTTAGTATTCCGAAATTAATAGAATTTGCTACTCCCGAAAAGAAAGAAGTAATGACCGAAGTAACCGTCCTGTCTAAACTGGACGAGGCAGAGGTTAAAGATGATGAGATAAAGAAGTTGGAACCGGTTGCTCCCCCTCCTCCTGCATTGAAGAGCTCCATCAAGTTTACTGCTCCCGTTATTAAAAAAGACGAAGAAGTAAGAGATGAAGACGAAATCAAATCACAGGAAGAGATTACTAATACAAAGGTAGCAATCTCTATTGCCGATGTGAAAGGTAATGATGAACTCAACGGAAAGGACATCGCTGATTTAAAAGAGGTGATTACCCAAGCTCCTGTTGAAGAAGAAAAACCTTATGTTGCAGTAGAACAGATGCCTCAATTCCCGGGTGGAGATGCCGAACTACTTTCCTTTATTTCCAAGAACTTACATTATCCTACCATTGCGCAGGAAAATGGAATCCAAGGTAAAGTGTACATCCGTTTTGTAGTTTCCGCAACAGGAGCTGTGAAAGATGTGCAAGTGCTCAAATCTCTTGATCCTTATTGTGATAAAGAAGCAATCAGGGTAATCAAAGCACTTCCTAATTGGATACCGGGAAAACAGAACGGAAAGAATGTTCCTGTTTACTATACTGTACCTATAACCTTTAAACTACAATAAAAAATAATATGAAACGATTCTATCTATTCCCTTTTCTTTTGCTTTTTCTTTTGGCTGGATGTAAGAACAAAAGTAAAGAAGCCCCAGAGGATACGCTGACATCCGGTGTCATTAAGATTGCTGTAGATGAGAGTTTCCAACCTATCATACAGGAGGAAATAGATGTCTTTGAGAGTTTAACTCCGTTGGCAGGAATCGTTCCGATTTATTGTAGTGAGGTAGATGCTGTAAATTATCTTTTGAAAGACAGCGTTCGTTTGGCTATTACCACTCGCCCGCTGTCTCCACAGGAGATAACCTCTTTCGAAAGCCGGAAGTTCTATCCCCGTAATATCAAGATTGCTACGGATGCGATAGCCCTCATTGTCAATAAACAGAATCCCGATTCGTTGATTAGTGTGTCTCAACTGGAAAAGATTCTGACAGGTGAAGTGACCGATTGGAAGCAGCTCTATCCGGCTTCTAAACTTGGAAATCTGCAATTAGTCTTTGATAACCCAAATTCGAGTACAGTACGTTTTGCCATTGACTCCTTATGTAAAGGTAAACCGTTGTACTCAGGATTAAAAGCGCAAAAGACCAATCCGGATGTGATTAATTACATAGCTCAGACTCCGGATGCAATAGGCGTAATCGGAGTAAATTGGTTGGGAAATAAGGCAGATACTACAAATCTTTCGTTTACTGACGATATTAAAGTAATGGCAGTAAGCAGTGAGGAAGTAGCTACGCCCGAAAATAGTTATAAACCATATCAGGCATACATAGCGTTAGAAGATTATCCGTTGACACGCAGTGTCTATGTTCTGCTGAATGATCCGCGAGGGGCATTGCCTTCGGGCTTCACAGCTTTCCTTGCCGGAGATCGCGGGCAAAGGATTATTCTGAAATCGGGGCTTGTTCCTGCAACCCAGCCTGTGCGCCTCGTTGATGTGAAAGATAAATAATACTAATTAAAAACTATACTGAAATGAAATCTGCAATTTTAATTCTCTCGTTAGTCTGTCCTGCTGTTTATGCAGCAGATTCTCAGGGAATAGCCTACTATAATGCCGGATTCCCCGAATCAGCGAAAGTCCTTTTATTGAAAGATATGAATACAGGATCGGCAGGCAATGCCGAAACTTGTTATTATCTCGGAAATATTTATTTTGGAGAAAATAAAGTCGACTCGGCAGCCTATTATTACAATAAAGGTTTGTCTCTCGAAGCTGAAAATCCTTGTTGCCAGATAGGGCTTGCAAAACTGCAAATAAAAAATAATCCTACAGGGGCAGCCGATCAGTTCGACCATATATTGAAAGGTAAAAACAAAAAGAATCCAGATATTCTGGTTGCCGTAGGCAGGGCTTATCTGGATAACAAACAACCCGATAAAGCACTGGAATATGCCGAACTTGCCAAGAAGCAAAACTCAAAGTCTGCTGCTGCCTTTACGCTTGAAGGTGATATACTGTTTAGTAAAAAAGACATAGGTAACGCATGTAGCAGATATGAGCAGGCTATCTATTTCGATCCTTCGTGTAAGGAGGCTTATATTAAATATGCCAGGGCCTATTCAGGAGTCAATTCCGGATTGGCTATTGAAATGCTGCAAAAGCTAAAAGCACAAGATCCGTCTTTCTTGCTCACAGATAAAGAATTGGCCGATGTTTATTATGCAAGCGGACAATACCGTAAAGCAATAGAAGCTTATGATAGTTACTTGCAATCAGGCTTCTGTTCGGATGCCGATTTTGCAAAATATGCTACAACTCTTTATCTTGCAAAAGACTATATCCGTTCATTGGAGATGGCAGAACAAGGATTGAAGAAGAATCCTGATAATCTCTTGCTGAAACGTTTGCTGATGTATGATGACTTCGAGCTGAAAAAATACGCCGAAGGTCTTGTTGCTGCCGAGAAGTTCTTCGATAAACCCATAAATCCCGATTATGTTTATCTGGATCATCTCTATTACGGACGTTTGCTGAAAGCTAACCGGCAAATGGATAAGTCTGTTTCCGAGTTGGAAGCAGCTCTGAAGATGGATGCTACAAAGATCGAGATATGGAAAGAAATATCCGAAACCTATGAAAAGATGGATAACTACGATAAGGCCATTGCGGCATATTCATCATACATGGAGGCTTTAGGTCAGAAAGCAGAAGTTGCCGATTTGTTTTCTCTTGGTCGTCTTTATTATTATGCCGGAAGCGAGTTAGACACTGTTCCCGATAACCAAGATAAAAAACAAGAGGTTCTTGCTAAAGCAGACAGCATCTTTGCATTAGTTGCCGAAAAGGTGCCCGATAATTATTTAGGTAATTTTTGGCGTGCACGTGTTAATTCATTATTAGATCCCGAAACCACAGCCGGACTTGCAAAGCCTTATTATGAAGCAGCCCTTGCCATCCTTGCCGAAAAACCGGATACAAACAAGTCATTGCAAGTGGAATGTAACAGTTATTTGGGATATTATTATTTCGTGAAGAACGATTTCCCCGAATCAAAAGTTTACTGGAATAAAATATTGGAAATAGATCCGACAAATGAAACTGCACAAAAAGCATTGGCGGGTATAAAATAATTTTGCTCAGCACTGCCTTCCTTTCATAGTTAATTTTGCCACTCGGATGAAATAAAGATTTCGTTCGAGTGGTATTTTTATTTGTACAGATTGGGAAGCTATGCCACATCTTTTCTCCTACTATATTGTTATATAGTCTGAAAGATACCGAAGGTTAGGCTGAAACGTGCCGTAGGTTAAGGAGGTTTGTTAGGAGATATTTATAGGAAGATGTACACCTTATTTGCATAAGGTGTACACTATTTTGTTAAAAGGAGTACGGTTTTTCTATATTTGAAGTACGGATATTGATGAAGTGAAATTATCTCTGTATCTTAGAGATACAATACAAATATACTAAAATAAAAGCCATTTTCCAAATCTTCCGCTTTAGCTATTGAAAGATTGAAACATTTTCTTGAATTTAGCAGATGGGAAAAGCTTTGGTATTTTAGGAAAAAAGTACTAACTTCGACTGCTCAATTCTAAAAATTAACAAATAAAATAAGAATTCTATGTTATTATTACAAGCAGTACAAGCTGCTGCCGATTCGTTACAAACGGCAGCTAAAGGTCTGGATCAGGCAATAGCTCAGGCAGAAGGCCTTGATAAACTATCACTTATTACGCAACAGTTGATTGACTCCGGTATTCAGGCAGGAGGACATATCTTGAAGGCTGTTTTAGTCTTTATAATCGGGCGCTTCCTGATTAAAACATTAAATCGTTTTGTTGGTCGGTTAATGGATAAAAGAGAAGTAGATATAAGCATCAAAACTTTCGTAAAGAGTTTGGTAAATATCCTTCTAACCATTTTGTTGATTGTTTCTGTTGTAGGAGCTTTAGGTGTTGAAACCACTTCGTTTGCTGCATTGCTGGCATCTGCCGGTGTTGCAGTCGGTATGGCTTTGTCCGGTAATTTGCAAAACTTTGCAGGTGGTTTGGTTGTTTTGCTTTTCAAACCTTATAAAGTCGGGGATTTGGTAGAAGCGCAAAATGTAACAGGAACTGTGAAAGAGATTCAGATATTCCATACAATCCTGACTACTGCCGACAATAAAGTAATTTATGTTCCTAACGGGGCATTGAGTAGTGGAGTAGTAATAAATTACAGTGATCGGAAGACTCGTCGTGTAGAATGGATATTTGGTGTGGATTATGGGGAAGATTATAATAAGGTGGAGCAAGTGGTGCGCGGCATATTGTCAGCCGAAAAGCGCATACTTCTTGATCCGGCTCCGTTTATAGCTTTGCATGCGCTCGATGCCAGCAGTGTAAATGTGGTGATTCGTGTTTGGGTGAACAGCGAGGACTATTGGGGAGTATATTTTGATGTAAACCAAGCTGTCTATAAGACTTTCAATGAGAAAGGCATTAACTTCCCATTTCCGCAACTTACAGTTCATCAGGCAAAAGATTAATAAGGAAATCAAAAAAAGAGAATCAAGTAATTGGTTCTCTTTTTTAATTGATTATTTTATCAAATATGCTTATTTTTATCTCATTCGCATTTATCCATTCTTACTTATAAAGGGATTGTAGTCGCCGGAAACAAAAAAGAACCACATTTCTGTGATTCTTTTCTAGTTGCGGAGGCCTGACTCGAACAGACGACCTTTGGGTTATGAGCCCAACGAGCTACCAACTGCTCCACTCCGCGATGTTTTGTGAGTGCAAAGGTACAGCTTTTCCATTAAACTCCAAATGTTTTAGGATTTATTTTTCGTATATTTTTGTTATAACTATGTAAACGATTGATTGATAGGTATATGAGTCTGACACATTGTATTCCTTTTTTTGAATTATACTTTTCTTTTCTTGTATAATCTGAAGAAAAGAGTTACTTTTGCTCAAATAATTAAGCATTGTGCAATTTGAGAGCGTATGACTGTATCAAAGACTAAAGTGAAATTAGTAGATGTTGCCCGTCAATTGTTTGCCAAAATGGGAGTAGAGAATACTACAATGAACGACATCGCCCTGGCCTCTAAGAAAGGGAGACGTACGCTTTATACCTATTTTAAAAGCAAGGATGAGATCTATATGGCTGTAGTTGAGTCGGAACTTGATATGTTATCAGACATGATGCAAAAGGTTGCCGAAAAAAAGATTTCTCCCGATGAGAAGATACTTGAACTTATTTATACCCGCTTGGATGCAGTGAAGCAAGTTGTGTACCGCAATGGTACGCTGAGGGCTAATTTCTTTAGAGACATCTGGCGTGTGGAGAAAGTAAGAAAGAAGTTCGATGCAAAAGAGATTACATTGTTTAAAAGTGTACTTGCGGAGGGAAAGGAGAAAGGTGTCTTTGCCATTGACGATGTAGACATGACGGCAGAACTGATACATTATTGCGTAAAAGGCATTGAAGTTCCTTATATACGTGGGCATATAGGTCGTGAACTGACTTTGGAAACACGTAAGAGATATGTGGCAAACATCGTATTCTCCGCTTTGCGTAGAAAAGAAATTACTATATAAAAATAACAGTTAATTAAAAATTATCATGGGATTATTAAGTGGAAAAACTGCAATTGTTACAGGTGCCGCTCGTGGTATTGGTAAAGCTATTGCTATGAAATTTGCTGCCGAAGGAGCAAATATCGCATTTACTGATTTGGTTATAGATGAAAATGCACAGAATACAGAGAAAGAAATTGCTGCACTTGGCGTAAAAGTTAAAGGTTATGCCTCTAATGCTGCCAATTTTGAAGAAACAGAAAAGGTAGTAAACCAAGTAAAGGACGATTTTGGTTCTATTGATATTTTGGTAAACAATGCCGGAATCACTAAGGACGGATTAATGATGCGTATGAGCGAAGCTCAGTGGGATGCAGTAATTGCTGTAAACCTGAAATCTGCATTCAACTTTATCCATGCATGTACTCCTATCATGATGCGTCAAAAATCGGGAAGTATTATTAATATGGCTTCTGTTGTTGGTGTTCACGGTAATGCAGGTCAGGCAAATTACTCTGCATCTAAAGCAGGTATGATTGGTTTGGCTAAGTCTATCGCTCAGGAATTGGGTTCACGTGGTGTACGTGCCAATGCTATCGCACCTGGATTCATCATTACAGACATGACTGCTAAGTTGTCTGATGAAGTAAGAGAAGAATGGTGCAAGAAAATACCTTTGCGCCGTGGCGGTACTCCTGAAGATGTGGCAGATGTTGCTACTTTCCTTGCTTCTGACATGTCTTCTTACGTAACAGGACAGGTGATTCAGGTAGATGGTGGTATGAATATGTAATAAATTGAAATAGTAGTTAGTGGTTAGTGATAAGTGATTAATTCGGTCGCAGTTCATTAACCACTAATTGTTTTCTAACAACCAACCTTTATGCAAGTTATCTACGAGGACAATCATGTAATTATAGTCAATAAAACAAGTTCCGAAATAGTTCAGGGCGATAAAACCGGTGATACTCCTCTTTCCGAGATTGTGAAACAATATTTGAAAGAGAAATATAATAAACCGGGAAACGTTTATTTGGGAGTAACTCATAGACTGGATCGACCTGTGAGTGGGATTGTAGTGTTTGCCAAGACGAGTAAGGCCCTTCCGCGTTTAAATGAAATGTTTAAAAATGGAGAGGTGAAGAAAACCTACTGGGCGATCGTAAAAAACTGTCCGAAAGAGACTGAAGGGGAATTAGAACATTATCTGGTACGCAATGAGAAACAAAATAAGTCTTATGCGTATGATAAAGAAGTGCCCAATTCTAAGAAAGCCATTCTTCATTATAAGCTGATAGGACATTCACAAAACTATTATTTGCTTGAAGTTGATTTGAAAACAGGAAGGCATCATCAGATCCGTTGCCAGCTTGCTAAAATGGGATGTCCCATTAAAGGTGATTTGAAATATGGAGCACAACGTTCTAATCCTGACGGCAGCATTAGTCTTCATGCCCGTAGAATCCGATTTGTCCATCCGGTATCGCGTGAAATGATAGACATAGAAGCTCCTGTCCCAAATGATAATTTGTGGAGAGGGTTCGAGATGCAGGATGGAAACTCTTAATAAATGCGGATAAAATCTTAAATCGTGTTATTAAACATGCTTTTTTATTTGTATGATTTGGATGTAATTCAAAAGTCCGTATCTTTGCACTGTGTTTTTCATAGTATTAGATTTAAGGTTAACAAAGGTTGGAGTCAGGCGTGACTCCTTTTTTTTGCTCTTTTCTTTGTCCTGTTAATAATTTTTTATTTTCTTCACTTTTTAATCAAACTTCTTTTTATCTTTGTATTTGATAGAATGTATATTTATGAAGACTCGCCTTGTTCTTGTTATACTAATTAGTCTTTGTTCTGTTGTTTCTACATTTGGAAATGATAAAAAAGGGCATGTACTTATATTGAATTCTATAACCTTTGATGAAAATTGGAGTGGTTTCTTTATACAAAGATTGAATCATGAATTTATGAAAAAGGGGGATTTGCCGGTTGATACGTTTGAATTAAGAATCCCCCTTTTAAAAGAGGAAAAAGAGGTGTTGGAACTTCGTCAAAGTTTATTGGAAAAGTTTCCTCAAAAACCCGAACTGGTCGTATTTATTGGTGATCCCGGATGGGTTGTGTGTGCTCCGATATTTGACGATCAGTGGAAAGATGTTCCGGTCATGGTATGTTTTTCACGTGAAAGAGTACCTTCTACCTTGCCTGCTTTACTGCGAAAAGATCCTTTAACGTTAGAAAATAGCATTTCCATAGAAGAGTTTAATAAAAATTATAACGTGACGGTTCTTCAACAACCTTTTTATGTGAAGGAAACGATTGAGGTGATGAAACAGTTGATTCCAAATATGAATAAACTGGCGTTTATATCCGATGACCGTTACATTAGCATGATGGCACGTAAGGATGTGGAAAAAGTCCTTAAAGAAGACTATCCCGAATTAAAACTGGAACATCTGTGCACAAAAAGTATTTCAACGGCGCAGTTATTCGATACCCTTTCTATTTACAATAAAGAAGTCGGAATCCTATTTTATAGTTGGTTTGTTTCCCTCGGCAATGGTCCTGTTTCCTATTTGGAAAGTAATGCATGGAAGGTGGCATCCGGATTTACGCATAACCCAATCTTTACGTTGGCCGATATGGATTTGGCAAAAGGACATTATGCAGGAGGACATTATGTCTCGGCAGACGATTTTGTTATGAAGTTCATGGAAATTTTCGATAGTATCCGTTCCGGCACTCCGGCCTCGGACATCCCTTATCAAGTAGCCGGGAAACCACGAACTTATCTTAGCTATTCGTCCCTGAAGTGGTATCGGTTACCTCCTTCACTTTATCCGAAAGATGCAGTTTATTTTGATGCTCCTCCGACTTTTTATGAAGAAAATAAATATTTAATCTGGCTTTGTGTCCTGTTTGTCATTATTTTCTTAATCCTGAAAAATCATTTTAATAGAAAAAGCGAGAAACATAAACAACTGAATAAACGGATTATTAGTTCTATTCAAGATCCGGTTGTTCTGCTAGATAGAGATGGAAAAATCGGGGGATTGTTAAATAGTCCCATCGACCCGGAAAATACTTTGCCTGTTCCCGATATGAAAAATACTTCTTTAAAAGATTACATTGCTGATGAGAAGCAATGTACCGAACACTTAAAACTGATAAAGAAAGTACTTCGCACAAAAAAGCCGGGGGAGATTAAAGTGAAGATTGTAAACATGAAAGGAGAAGATACCTATCTGTTAGTTCGTTTGGTTGAATTTGATAAAGATCATGTCATCTCTTTTTTACAGAATATAACGGAAACAGAGAAAGAACGTCTTAAAAATGACCGTTATCGGTTCTTTTTGGAATCCATACTGAATAATATACCTGTCCCTACTGCTGTGAAAGACCTGAATGCCGACAGGAAATATCTGATTTGGAATAAAAGTAGTGAAGAAATGTATGGAGTTTCTGCAGATAGAATGATAAATCAGAATGAATCTCCGGATTTAGGAGTGGAATTGGTCGATATATTCCTTCAAACAGATGAAGAGGCAATAAAGACGGGGACTTCTCATGCTATTCATCAAGCAACATTTGCCGATGGCGTGAAACATACTTTCCTGATGAGTAAAGCCGTTCTTTCATATAAGGATGGACAGAGGTGGCTCGTCAGCTCTGCAATAGACATAACTGAGATTGAAGAGGCGCGGAAGCAACTGGAAATTTTAAAAGAGAGAGCAGAAGAATCCAATCAGCTGAAATCGGCATTTCTTGCAAACATGAGCCATGAAATACGTACCCCATTGAATGCGATTGTCGGTTTCTCGGCTATCATGGCACAAATGTGCGACACTCCCGATGCTCAAGAGTATGCACATATTATTGAAACGAATAATGATTTGCTGTTGCAACTGATTAACGACATTCTTGATTTGTCAAAGATAGAATCCGGGAAATTAGAGTTTGTTGAATCGGATATGGATGTAAATGTAGCTTTGAATGAAATTATAGAAACCACCCGTTTCCGTTTGAAGACTGACGCGGTTACTTTGTCATTTGATGAATCTGTGCCGCAGTGCCATATTTTTGCAGATAAACAACGCGTTGCCCAAGTCTTGATCAACTTCTTGACTAATGCCATGAAATTTACCCATCAAGGAAGCATTCGCATGGGCTACCGCTTGGTTGAGAATGATACCAAATTATATTTTTATGTGAAAGATACGGGAATGGGAATTGAACCGGAAAAGCAGAAAGAAATATTCAGAAGATTCGTGAAACTTAATTCTTTTGTACAGGGAACAGGTTTGGGACTTTCCATCTGTGAAATGATTATTCAGAAAATGAATGGTGATATTGGAGTCAATTCTACTCCGGACGTTGGTTCCGAGTTTTGGTTCACCATTCCTTATCGTCCTGTGTGCAAGGATTAATTAAAATAAATACACTATGCTTAGTAAGCTCAAGTTAAGCCAACTTTATTTTAAAGATACCTCGTTTGTCAATTTGATGACGAAGCGAATTTATAACGTGCTCCTCATAGCCAATCCCTATGATGCCTTTATGCTTGAAGACGACGGGCGAATTGACGAGAAGATATTCAACGAATACGTGTCGTTAAGTTTGCGTTATCCACCTCGTTTTACGCAAGTTTCCACAGAAGCAGAGGCTTGGGCACAGTTGGAAAATATACCTTTCGATCTGGTGATTTGTATGCCCGGAACCGATAATAGCGATACATTTGATATTGCCCGTAGTATCAAAGCACGTTATGAGCATATTCCTTTAGTGGTGCTTACCCCTTTCTCGCATGGTATCACCAAGCGTATTGCCAATGAAGATTTAAGTGCTTTTGAGTATGTTTTCTGTTGGTTGGGCAATACGGATTTATTGGTTTCCATCATTAAGTTGATAGAAGATAAGAGGAATCTTGAACATGATGTGAAAGAAGTCGGAGTTCAGATGATTTTGTTGGTAGAGGACTCTATCCGTTTTTATTCTTCCGTCCTGCCTAATATATATAAGTTTGTTTTGAAACAATCACAGGAGTTTTCCACCGAAGCATTGAATGCACACCAACGTACGCTTCGTATGCGTGGACGTCCTAAAATTGTGTTGGCACGTACCTATGAAGAAGCAATGGAGCTTTACGACAAGTATCGCGACAATATGTTGGGAGTGATTACGGATATACGTTTCCCAAGAAACGGGGAGAAAGATGCAATGGCAGGAGTGAAGTTCTGTGCCGAGATTAGGAAATACGATAAATATGTACCTATTATCATGCAGTCTTCCGAGGTGGATAATCAGATATTTGCCGCCCGCTATGGAGCTAGCTTCGTAGATAAGAATTCCAAGAAAATGAATATCGACCTGCGGCAAGCTGTTTCCGATAACTTTGGTTTTGGTGATTTTATTTTCCGTAACCCTACTACCCACGAAGAAATAGCAAGAGTAAAGAGCTTGAGGGAATTGCAGAACATTCTTTTTGCCGTTCCTGCCGAATCTTTTCTTTATCACATTCGCCGAAACCATGTTTCTCGTTGGTTATATTCCCGTGCCATGTTCCCTGTGGCCGAGTTTCTGAAACAGATAACGTGGGATAGTTTGCAGGATATTGACGCTCACCGTAAAATCATCTTTGAAGCGATAGTCAAATATCGTAAGATGAAGAATCAGGGAGTGGTTGCCGTGTTTAAGCGCGACCGCTTCGACCGCTATTCCAACTTTGCCCGTATTGGCGATGGTTCATTGGGAGGAAAGGGTAGAGGACTGGCTTTTATCGATAATATGGTGAAGCGCCATGCCGAGTTTGAGGAGTTCGATAATGCTCGTGTAGCCATTCCCAAGACAGTAGTGTTGTGTACCGATGTGTTTGATGAGTTCATGGACTCAAACGGACTTTACCAGATTGCTTTGAGTGACGTGGAAGATGATGTCATCCTGAAATATTTCCTGAAAGCGAAGTTGCCCGATCGTTTGGTCGAAGACTTCTTCACATTCTTTGATGCTGTGAAGTCGCCCATTGCCATCCGTTCGTCCAGTTTGCTCGAAGATTCCCATTATCAACCTTTTGCCGGTATTTATTCCACTTATATGATTCCTTATCTGGATGACAAGTATGAAATGCTGCGCATGCTGAGCGATGCCATTAAGGGCGTTTATGCCTCTGTCTATTATAGGGATAGCAAGGCTTACATGCAAGCTACTTCCAATGTAATCGATCAGGAGAAAATGGCAGTTATTTTGCAGGAAGTGGTGGGTAACCAGTATGGCGACCGTTATTATCCTTCTATTTCGGGAGTTGCACGTTCGCTGAATTATTATCCGTTGGGAGAAGAAAAAGCGGAAGAAGGAACGGTAAATATAGCACTTGGTTTAGGCAAATATATTGTGGATGGTGGCATGACTTTACGCTTTTCGCCCTATCATCCCAATAAAGTGTTGCAAACGAGTGAACTTGATATTGCATTGAAAGAAACACAAACCCGTTTCTATGCGCTGGATTTGAAGAATGCAGGACATGATTTTTCTATCGACGATGGATTCAACCTGTTGAAGCTGCATGTGAAAGACGCTGAGACAGACGGTTCGTTGCAATACATTGCATCTACATACGATCCTTACGACCAGGTTATTCGTGACGGCATTTATCCGGGTGGGCGCAAAGTGATTACTTTTGCCAATATTCTTCAGCATGATGTATTTCCATTGGCGGAAATCCTGCAACTTGTGTTGCAGTACGGGCAGAACGAAATGCGCCGCCCCGTAGAGATAGAGTTTGCGGCTACTTTGAACAAAGAAAAAGACAAAGCCGGCACATTTTACTTGTTGCAAATCCGTCCGATAGTAGACTGTAAGGAGATGCTTGATGAAGACCTCACTCTTGTGGAGGATGAAGCAACAGTGTTGCGTTCCAACAATGCTTTGGGACACGGTATTATGAATGATATTCAGGATATTGTTTATGTGAAAACCGATAATTACAGTGCTTCCAACAATCAACTTATCGCTTACGAAATAGAGAAATTGAATAAAGAATTTCTGGATAAAGGAAGGAACTATATCCTTGTAGGGCCCGGTCGATGGGGTTCGAGCGACACTTGGCTCGGTATTCCTGTCAAATGGCCGCATATATCCGCGGCAAGAGTTATTGTTGAGGCGGGACTGACCAACTATCGGGTAGATCCTAGTCAGGGAACTCACTTTTTCCAGAATCTGACATCCTTTGGTGTTGGTTATTTTACTATCAACGCATTTATGAATGACGGAGTATATAATCAGGAATTCTTGAATTCCCATGAACCCGTCACGGAAACAAAATTTCTTCGTCATGTGCATTTTAATAAGCCTTTGGTGGTGAAAATAGACGGAAAGAAAAATATTGGTTTGGTGATGAAGCCCGAATCGTAGTGTTCTTTCCGGCTTGGTTAAATGGGGTATAACAGATTTGCCTTCAAATGTTCATTTAACATTTAGTTTTTTCACTATAAATAAGTTATGATGAACATTTAACGTTTATAATCTCCACTTTATCTTCACTTAAGGTTCATGAAAAAACGTCCATACGTTTTGGTCGAAACGCAGGCACGTTTCACTCAAAACGTATGGACGTTTTTAAAAAAGCCCGTGGGCTTTCATTTTAAAGCACCGCAGCTTTGTTTCCAAAGTACAAGTCGTTTGTTGCAAACAACAGGTCGTTTAAGAAAATCAACCTGTTGTTTTCTGAAAACAGGCAGTTGATTGGCTACAATCACCGTGGTGATTTTTTCAATCGCCGCGGTGATTGAACACAACCGCCGCGGCGATTAAAATAACATGGGCGGCGAATTTCAAACGGTCAATCAACAGACAACGATTATCAGGATTAAGAACCATTTTATGCTTAATTTTTATTTTTAGACAATGTCCCATAAGACGAAGCAGTAATCCGGTCAACTAAACTCAGGACGATACAGAGTGAAGATAAAGTGAACATTACAATCGTTAAATATTCACTCTATCTTATTTATGCTGAACCAACTAAATGTTAAATGAACATTTGAAGGTAAAAAACGGAAATATCATAATCCTTCACCCGTAAGTGTTAACTTAAGCAGAATTGGTTTAGGTAAAAAGGTTAATGTGAAGAAAAAGCAGAGAATATTTGATTTTTCTTTCTTTTTTTGTCGCCCGAATGAGTACAAAGTAAAACAACGTTCGTTTTATATAAGATTCGTGTTCGGGCACGGATTAAAAAATGAGAGATAAGACGAATTAATGTTAATTTTAAATTTAAACGATGAGAAACAATGCGTTTATTACTGCATTAGGGGGACGTTGTAGACGGACTCCTATGATCTTAGGGCTGTCTATGGCTCTATTTATGCCTTTTTCTTCTTTAGTTTATGCAAGTGATGCACAGGGAGTAAGCTCCGTTCAGGTTGCAGAACAATCCAAGAAAATTAATGGTACTGTTATTGATGAAACCGGAGAGCCGATGATTGGCGTTTCAGTTTTGGTAAAAGGCACTACTGTCGGGACTATTACAGATTTCGACGGTAAATTCTCTTTAGATGTCCCGGCGGGGAAAAATACTCTTGAAGTATCTTACATTGGATATAAGAATCAAATAGTTGCCGTTGGTAACAACACACAACTGAATATTAAATTGCAACCGGATACTCAAGCACTTGACGAAGTGGTGGTGATTGGTTATGGTACGGTGAAGAAACGCGATTTGACAGGTGCTGTAACTTCTGTAAAGAGTGCAGATATTACATTGAATCCGGGTTCAAATCCAATGGAGGCTTTGCAAGGAAAAGTTGCCGGATTGGATATTACGAAGGAATCTGGGAAAGCCGGTGAGTCTGTAAAGATGCAACTTCGCGGTACTCGCTCATTTACGGCAAGCGGTAATCCTACTTTTATCATTGATGGCATGGCAGGCGATTATGCTACATTGAACCCTAATGATATTGAATCCATTGAAGTACTAAAAGATGCATCTTCTACGGCGGTTTATGGATCGTCCGGTGCAAATGGTGTAATCATAATTACTACTAAGAGTGGCAAAGCAGGGAAAATAAATGTGAATTTAAATGCGTACGTTGGTATAAACGGTATGTCTACAACTCCCGAGATGCGTTCAGGCGACAGTTATTTGCAGGTAATCCGTGATGCCAACAGTGCTACCGGTAACTGGGCTTCTGCTGCCGATGATGAACGTGTAATGGATGGCTTGTTGGGTGCAGGTGCCTATGAAGCTCACCAAAACGGACAATACATTAATTGGGTAGACGAAGTTTTGCAGAATAATTTAACCCAAAATTACAGTTTGTCTGTTTCCGGCGGTAATGAAAAGACAAAGGCTTATATGTCTTTGAATTTTACAGATGAGGCTGGACAATATTCTGGTGATGATTATAAATTATATTCTTCAAATATCCGTATTGACCATGCTTTAAAGAAATGGTTAAAAATAGGTTTGAATGCACAATTGTCTTATGCCCATAAAAACTCTGCTTATGCCAATCTCGAGACAGCGTTAAATGCTACTCCATTAGGTCAGGTGAGAGATGAGGATGGGAATTTGAATGTGTATCCTACGATTGGAGGTTCTACTCTTAATATTTTGTTGAACACGCAAGGCGGAGTATATAAGAATCAGGGACAAACCCAAAAACTTTATTTCAATCCCTATATTGAGATTACACCGATTAAGGGATTGTCAATTATTTCACGTATTGGCGGAACTTTGACGAACAGCCGTACGAATTATTATCAGGGTGAAGGTTCTTACCAATATTATAATTCGAGTGGTGCTACTGCATCGGGAGTAAATGACTATTGTTATGCTAAAATTACGGATAAGCGTGGATACAGCTATAAGTGGGAAAATATCATCACCTATAATTTCCAGATTATGAAAGATCATGATTTCACAGTGACTGCAGTTACTACCTGGAATCATAATCAGAATGATGAAACGCAAATGACCGAAAGAAAAGTAACCAACAATAAGTATTTGTGGCACAACATGGGTGCTGCTGGTGATGCAAATTCTACTGTCTACTCTACTTACAACATGTCTAAAGGTATTGGATTGGTTGGACGTTTGGCTTATTCTTATAAAGGACGTTATTTGTTTTCTGCTTCTGTGCGCAGGGATGCTTCTTCTCGCTTGTCGAAAGATAATCGTTGGGATACTTTCCCTGCAGTATCTGCCGGATGGAGAATTTCCGATGAATCTTTCATGTCGGGTACGTCTGATTGGCTAAGCAACTTGAAACTTCGTGCAGGGTATGGAGTAACAGGTACGGCAGGTATCGATCCTTATAGCTCGGAAGCCAAATTGGAACAATCTAACATGAGCTTCAGCGGTATTGAGTCTACTACTTATTTATTCTCAAAGAACTATACAAATAAAAATTTGGGTTGGGAGAAATCTCACAATACCAACATTGGTCTGGATGTTTCCTTGTTTAACAACCGTATTGACTTGACTGCTGATTATTATATAACAAAAACAAACGGAGTAATCTGGGAACGTTTGTTACCGGCAAATAATGGTATGTATAGTGCTTCCGAGCAATATAATACCAATCTTAATATTTGTGAGACTAAGAATAACGGTATTGAGTTGGCATTGAATACCCGCAATATCATGACGAAAGATTTCACATGGAATTCAACGGTTACTTTCAATTACAACAAAGAAAAAATTGTTGCATTGACCGGTGGAACGGCTGATAACATTACCAATAAAGATTATGCTTTGAGTATAGGTTATCCCGTTAATTCGTTCTATCATTATAGATTGGACGGTATTTGGCAATTAGGTGAAGAAGAAGAAGCTGCTATTTATGGTCAGGCACCCGGTGATTATAAAGTGAATGTCCAGGGAATGGTAAAAGTGGGTGAAGGCCAGTACAAGAAACTTGATGATGATGGTAAATTTGTAACCGATAAAGAAGGCAATGATATTGTTTACAGTGCCGATAATCCTTACGATATCAGTGACAAAGATTATCAGGTCTTGGGACACAACAGCCCGGATTGGACATTGGGATTTCAAAACACCTTTACTTATAAAAACTTTGATTTGAGTGTCTTTGCTTATATGCGCTGGGGACAAACGATTAAGTATAAATTCTTGGGTTCTTATGATCCTACTGGAAAGAACAGTTTCCCAACTTACTTTGATTATTGGACTCCCGAGAATGCATCGAATGATTTCCCTGCAGCTAATGCAAACAAGGCAATATCCGATTATAAAGGATATTATGCAAGACAATATGTGGACGGTTCTTACTTGAAGATTAAAAATATTACGTTAGGATATTCTTTGCCAAAATCTGTATTGAAGAAGATAAATATGGAGAGATGCCGTTTTTATGCAACAGTTACAAATCCGTTTGTCTTTGCTAAAAGTCATTTGCTGAAGGATTATGATCCTGAAATGAACGGTAGCTTAAATTATCCATTGACTAAGCAATTTGTATTTGGTGTTAATGTATCATTCTAAAATAACTTATAAATAGATTTCCTATATGAAAAATAAATTATATAAAGTAGTGCTGACATTGTGTGCAGTGGCTACCATGTATTCCTGTTCATTGGATGAATATAATCCGACGGGAGTATCGGGAGATGAAACTTTGGCTACTTTCGACGGTTGGAAAGGGATGCAAACTTATTGTTACTCTTCTCTTTACGGGCAGTTGTTCTCAGCTGTAGATTATTGGGCTATGGCAGAAGGCGGTACGGACATCTGGTTGACTTCTACTAACAGAACGTGGGCTGCAGAGGTTATGTATTATGAAGGATTGACCACGAATACCAATTATTCAAATAAATTGTTTAAGCAGGCATATTCAATGATTAATACTTGTAATGCAGTGATAAACAGGGCTTCGGGTGTGGTTGATGGTGATCCGGAAAGTATTACGGTGTTAGCAGCCGAGGCTCACTGTCTGCGTGCTTATTATTATTCGATTCTGGTTGCGCAATATGGAAATATAACCTTGTCTCTTGATGAATCGGGTAATAATGCAGTTCTTTCTCCTCAGAGAAATTCCGTAGAAGAAATATATGCTCAGATAGTAACAGATTTGAAATATGCCGCAGAAAATTTGAAAGCAACTCCTTATGATGATGAATATGCACGTTGTACCAAGAAAACCGCTTTGGGATTGTTGGCACGTGCCTATGCTCAGGGAGCGGGTGAAGGTTTACAGGAAAATGGTGTTTCTTATTGGCAACGGGCAAAAGAGGTTGCAGAGGATTTGATAACTAATGCTGCTTCTTATGGAGCGGCTATATATGACGATGTGGAAGATGTTTGGGCACAAGCAAATAATAAGAACAACAAAGAGGCTTTGTTTATTGCATCCGGTCCTACCAGTAAGGCTAAAAGTTATGCCGAATCAAATTTGTTTACTTATATGTATCCCAACCCTTATAAGTTAAATGATATATATAAAACAAAAGACAATGGTAATTACCTTTATGGTAGAGTAAATAACAATATTTTTGCACCTTCTAAGTATTTGATTGACTGTTTTGATGCGAAGTATGATAAACGTTGGGAAAATTCATTTACTACAGCTTTTGCAGATTTCTCTTTTGAACAAACTCCTACATGGGGAGGTACGGGAACTTATAAAAGCAAACAGGTTACATTAACTCAGAGTCTCTGTGACAAATATGGCATTGGTTCCGATTTTGTTGGAAAGAAGATATATCCGTATGCTGATTTCGTGCTTGGCAGCAATACTGCAATGGGAAACCAATATGTATTCAGCGTTTGGCCAAAAGGAGATATAAGCGGAGATGTGGCAGTTTTACAAAATGTGAAGAACATATATGTGCATCCGTATCCGTTGGCAGAGGATGAAAACAGATTTGCTATTTATTTAAGCAAAGACAATTTGACTGCAGCTGATAAAGCAAAACGTGGCTATGCCTGCTTTAATATAGATGATTTGTTTGATAACGAAGGCAAATATAAAGAAGCTGCTTTTGATGGAACCAACTCTTATCAGTTATTTCCAGGACTTTCTAAATTTAACTGGAACTTCGACGGGGTATGGGGGAGCAATTTACAGAAGAAAACCGGTGATACTTTCATCATGCGTATGGCTGAAGTTTATCTGATTGCTGCCGAAGCAGAGCAACAATTAGGGGATGGCGGAAAAGCAGCAAGTTATTTGAATGTACTTCGTAAACGTGCTTGCAGAAATGTGGCAGATTATGAAAGTCACATGAAATTATCGACAGCTTCCGAACAGGATATTTTAGATGAATATGCACGCGAACTTTGTGGGGAGTTTAACCGTTGGGCTTTGTTGAAACGTCATAAAGCATTTGAATCTCAGTTGGCAAAGGGTAATCCTCGTGCTGCCAAGTCATTCTCTTCGAAGAATTATTTACGTCCGATATCTTATGATTTCTTGAATCAGATAGATAATGCAGCTGAATATGGAACAAATGGGTATTAATAAATATATTTATTAAAATGGAAGAAGCTGCTTCATTTTTTTGAGGCAGCTTCTTTTTTTATATCTTTTAATTCAAAGGAATGTCTGATATCTTTCTTAAAATTTAACCTTCATTCCCATGTTGTACATGATAAAAGAATAAATGTCGGTCTGTTCATCAAGCACTTTACTTATAGGTTTTCCTGCACCGTGTCCTGCTTTGCTTTCAATACGTATTAATTTAGGTTTGTCTCCTGTATTGGCAGCTTGTAAAGTTGCAGCATATTTGAATGAGTGAGCAGGAACTACACGATCATCGTGATCGGCTGTGGTTATCATAATAGCAGGATATGGAGTACCGTCATTCTTGATAGTGTGCAGAGGTGAATAAGCAAGAAGATATTCAAACATTTCTTTGCTGTCTTCACTTGTTCCGTAATCACTGGCCCAGTTCCAACCGATAGTGAATTTGTGATAGCGTAGCATATCCATTACACCAACTTCCGGGATAGCCACAGCGAACAAATCAGGACGTTGGTTTACGCAAGCACCTACGAGCAACCCTCCGTTTGAACCTCCTACAATGGCTATTTTGTCTTTATTGGTATAGTTTTCTTTAATCAAATACTCGGCAGCACCAATGAAGTCGTCAAATACATTTTGCTTATTCATCTTTGTTCCTGCCAAGTGCCATTCTTCTCCATATTCACCTCCGCCCCGTAAATTTGTTTGGGCATAGATGCCTCCATTTTCAAGGAATGGCAAACGGTTAGTAGAGAATCCCGGGTTTAGATTGATGTTGAAACCTCCATATCCATAAAGGAAGACCGGATTGGAACCATCTCTCTTTAAACCTTTTTTATAAGTGAGGAACATAGGAATTTTTGTTCCGTCTTTGCTTGGGTAGAATACTTGCTCGGTAACGAAATCTTCCGGGTTGAAGTCTACTTTCGGAGCACGATATAAAGTAGATTCATTTTTGTCCATATCATATTTGAACGTACTTCCCGGGAAGGTGAAGGAGGTGAAACCATAGAATACTTCCTTGTCGTCTTTGTCCCCGCTAAAGCTGACTGCCCCCAGAGTGGGGAGCTTGATTTCGTTTTCTTCTTTGCCTTCGAGAGTGTAAATATATGCATGGTTAGATGCATCCTTATTATAAGTAAGGAATAGTTTGCCGCCGATAACTTCGGCTCCATCTAAAACGGATTCCTGTTCCGGGATAAGTTCTTTCCAATTTTCAATTTTCGGAGATTTAATGTCGGCTGTCATGATGCGATATTTGGGAGCACCATAGTTTGTTAAGAAATAAATTTTATCTCCTATAACTGCAATAGGGTTATAATTGTAGTCGAGATTGGAAGCCAACTGTATGATAGGGGAGTTAGCTTTACTTAAATCTCTCATGTATAAAGCTGCTCCTAGTCCGGCTCCCGATTCATTGATGAATAATACACGTTCGTCTTCATTAACGCCTGCGGTGTAGAAACGTTTAGGATAGTTCGGATTCTGATAAATCAGTTTATCCCGGCTTTGTGGTTCTCCCAATTTATGATAATAGATTTTGTGATTCTCATTGGCATTGGAATATTCTTTTCCTTCAACGGGAGCATCGTATGCACTATAATAGAAACCATCTCCCTGCCATGAAGCCCCGGTTACTTTTGCCCATTGGATATGATCACCGGTTAGCTCTCCGGTAGCTAAATCTTTTACAAAAATCTCATTCCAATCCGAACCACTGCGAGCTATCAGATAAGCGAGATATTTTCCATCTTTGGAAAAAGATATGCCTGCAAGTGCCACTGTGCCGTCATCTGATAATTTATTGGGATCAAGCACAACCTTAGCTTCTCCGTCTAATGAATCTTGTTCATAAAGAACGCTTTGATTTTGTAATCCGTCATTCTTGTAAAAATAGTATTTCCCGTTTTTCTTGAATGGTACACCTATTTTTTCGTAATTGGCCAAATTGGTAAGACGTTCTTTTAAAGCTTGGCGAAACGGAATCTTTGATAAATAGTCGAATGTTACTTTGTTTTCAGCTTCTACCCATGCTGCCGTAGCTTGAGAAGTGTCGTTCTCCAACCAACGATAGGGATCGGCAACTTGCGTTCCGAAATAAGTATCGACAGTGTCCATTTTCTTTGCTTCGGGATAAGTAAGTGAAGTTTTTGAACCACATGAACATAATACTGCCATACTGCTTAAGATTAATAATTGTGTTATTCTCATTGTGATGATATTTAATATATTCTAAAACCTCAAAGGTAAGATAAAATGTTCTTTTTTAAAGAAAATGTGTTCAACTTTTCATATTCTGGTAAAAAAGTTGGATGTTATTATTAAGTAATTGGCAAAAAAAAGTAACTTTGCGCCGCTAAAATACGCTTGCTAATCGGCGTGATTATCAAGTGAAAGGGATGTATTTAGCTGTCTTTAGATAAAAAGAAATACATTAGCCGCATAAAGGATTATGAAACAATGGAATATATTATTTTTCATCCTTAGTTTTGTTTTATTGGTAGCTTGTACAGACGATGAAGGACGTAACAGAGCCAATGGAAAGATGAAAGTGAATCTTACGACTAATAATGAGATAGTCGATGTGACAACACGTACCCTTGGAGATAATGAATTTCCGGATGTCTCAGAATTTTCTATTGCAGTATTAATGGATGGTAAAACTGTGAATAAGTGGGATAAATTCAGTGATTATTCTCAGGATGATATTACTTTCCCGGTTGGAAGTTATACTTTAGTTGCTTCTTATGGAGATGAGGAGAAAGAAGGTTTCGGGCTTCCTTATTATAAAGGTACGGCGGATTTTGTAATTAAGGGAGGAGAAACCACTGATGTTGAAACTACCTGCACGCTGGCTAATACAAAAATTTCCATATCTTATACAGATGATTTTAAGAGCTATTTTAAGACCTATACCCCTACTGTTAAGTCGGAAGAAGGGAGTGAAGTGACTTTTGCATCCGATGAAACAAGAGCCGCTTATGTTAAACCGGGTAGAGTGGCAGTGAGCCTTACTTTTACAAAAGTAAACGGTGGTTTGAGTGCTACTACTATCGAGGTAACAACTATTGAGGCTCTTGCACAGCATCACTACCATGTGTTAATGGACGTGGATGCGGGTAAAGCTATACTTAGTATTATGTTTGACCGTGTAACGGAAGAAAAACCTGTTACTCTTGATATTTCAGATAAGGCTCTAAATATTAAAGCTCCTTATTTTACCTTGACAGGGTTCGAGAAAACGAGCAATGATGAAAATAAGTGGGAAGGTAATCTAACGGAATCAAGTAAACTTTCCGCTTTATTAACTTCTCTCGGCGGTTTTAAAAAATGTACTTTTAAGGCAGTTTCGCCAAATTTGCCTGATTGGCCGCAAGAGGGTTATGATTTGGCAAATCTGAGTGAGAAAGATAAAGAAGAACTTACCGGTATGGGATTTAAGTTAACTGGTTTTGGTGCAAATAAAGACCAGATGGCTATTATTGACTTTACCGGGGTAGTTCCTAACTTGAATATAACAGATGCAAATAGTGAACATCTTTTCTATTTGCAAGTAACCAGCACTTATGGCAAGGTGAGTGAGAAATATGTATTGAATCTCACTACTCCGAAGAACTTTATGTTATTACCTGCAGAAGCTGTGAAAATGAAAAGTTCCGAAGTAACTATTCCTGTGAAACTGAAAGAGGGTGATCCGAATCTCATTAAACTTAAATATAAATATTATGGGGTGATGACTGAGATTAAGAGTACAGAAATTACTCCGATAGCAGGCAAACCGGGATATTACAATATTAAGGCTAAGAATATTGATATGGGATTTGTGGCTAAGGACTTTCAAGCCGAATATAATGGAGTAAAATCGGCTATTGTCTCTATTCCTGTTATTGTACCTCAGTATAGTGTAGAATTGCCGATTGCCGATGTGTGGTCTTATTCTTTGACTATGACTATAAAACCTGAGGATGCAACAGACTTGAATAATATCATGAGTGCCATAGAACCTTATTTTTCTTTAGATGGTAGTTCTTGGACTAAAATAGATGCTCAACATTTGAATATTGATTTGAATACGGGTAAGGTTGAAGTTTCAAATCTAATGGCGGGTAGAACATATTATTTCAAAACAACCTGTGATGATGGGGGAGCTTTCTCGGAAGTTCTTGATAGAACAATGGAAGGTGCTGATTTGATTCCTAATATGGACTTTAGTAAATGGGATGAGAAAGTTACATATTCTCAAATTCAAAATGGGGGACGGTCTACACACTATGATTGGGGAAATAAATATAACGATTATGTCTATAAGGATATTGCATATAAAAATCCAATAGGATGGACTACTACAAATTCATTAACAGTGCCAAATAAGCCTAAAGTGAAAAATACTTGGTATATGGTTCCATCTGTTTTGAATTATTCAGAAAATGGTCATACAAATGTTGCTTTTTTAAGAAATGTAGCTTGGAATGATGATGGGGATGCTGTTAAGGATAATACAAATTCTAAGTTATTCGGAGGGGGTAATGAAGTACAGCCGCCAGATGATAAGAAAATGAAGCATTCTTCCGGTAAAATTTATTTGGGAAATTTAGAAAATGGTGAGGATACAGGAATAGAGTTTAAAGCAAGACCAACTAAAATATCATTTAAATATAAATATGTACCCAAAACGGAAGGAGATAATTTCGGTGGAGTGGTGCGTTTTATTTTAGAAAATGCAGAAGGACAAGTTTTAGTATCTTTTACAGAAACTCTTTCAGACACAGATTGGAGTCCTTTTACTAAAGAATTTGAATATTTGAGCAGTCTAAAACCAGCTCGTTTGAGGATGTTATTTACATCTTCTACATTGTGGTCGTTTGATCAGGATACGGAAAATTCTAAAATTAAAACTACTCCTGAAACAAATAATAGTGATAATGCTCTTAAAATATCGGTAGGTAGTGAGTTATATATAGAAAATATACAATTAGAATACAAATAATCATATGAAAGTAATAAAGAATCTCATTCTCTTTTTCTTAATAGGAAGTTTAAGCTTACTTAGTTCATGTGTGAAAGATTCATTTGCTGTGGATGATGAAACTACGGAAGAAACAGGGGAAGGGCAAGTGAGTCTTGCCATGCTAAAACTGGATGTGGATGAAAAAGTTACTACTAGAGGAGATGTAAATACGGATAATTATATTATTCGCATCTTCTCTGCCAAGAATAATTTGCAGGTAAAAGAATACCCTAAGTTGAGCGAAATGCCTGAAATTCTGACTTTGGAAGTGGGAGATTATAGAGTTGAGGCTCTATCTCACGAGGTGGCTCCTGCTGAATGGGAGAAGCCTTATTATAAAGGAAGCCAGACTTTTACAATAAAGAAAGATGAAGTAGTAACCATTAATGATATACCATGTTCTCTTCAGAATATCATGGTAAAGGTTAGTTTGAATGATGATTTGAAGACATTGGTTGATGGTGCTCAGTCGGTTACTGTCACTATAGGCAGCGGAAGTCTTATTTATTCTGCGAAAGATATTGAGGATGGACGTGCAGGGTATTTTGAAGCTGCAGAAGTTGGCAATATACTTGTGGCAACTTTTCAGGGAAAGGTAGATGGAGAACCAACAACAATGATTAAGAGTGAGCCAAATGTGAAGGGAGGAGAAGGAAAAAATGTGATTTTTAAAGTGGAAATACCTTCTGTTGGAGATGCAAGTATGAAGTTGAAACTGGATGCTGTTTGTAAAGATATAGACTTTACTACTTTGGTTAAACCCGGTGATGAAGTCATTTTACCGGAAGATCCAAGTGTAAATCCGGGACCGGCTAATGCGCCGACCATTACGGGTGAGGGTTTCAATATAGTGGATGAAATAGAAGTTGAAAAGGACGAAACAAAGACTATTATTGTGAATATTGCAGCAGATAATGGAATCCAAAATTTGAAAGTGAAAATCGATTCGGAAACATTAACTCCTGAAATTTTAAATGCTGTCGGACTTTCTTCTGAATTCGATCTTGCAAATCCGGGTAGTGCCGATTTGGAAACTGCTTTGAAAGGTTTGGGATTCCCGGTGGGAAGTGAAGTGATCGGCGTTAAGACTTTAGTGTTCGACATAACCAACTTTACTCCGCTGTTGGGATTGTATGGGTTGGCTTCTCATAACTTTATTATAACGGTAATTGATCAGGCCGGTAATACAAAGACAGCTACATTGGCATTAAAATCGGTAGCTAAGAAATGATGAAAGGTATAATGAAAATATTGGCTTCGTTGTTATTTGTTGCATCGGTACTGGTTGCTTGTAACGAAAAAGAATTAGTAGGACAGGAAGAAGGTGCACTTTCTTTAAAAGTGGATATGCAGAGTTACTTGCCTACGGTTATTACGCGAGCTAATCTTACAGATGAAGAACTTTTGCAAAACTGTAAGGTTTATATTCGCAATTCGGAGGGGTTGGTACGTAAGTTTGCAACTTTAAGTGAAATGCCTGATAAGATACAACTGATACCAAATGCCTATACAGCAGAAGTAACGGCAGGTGATTCTGTTGCTGCCTCCTTTACGGATTCCTATTATAAAGGTTCGACGGATTTTATCATAAAAACGAGAGAAACGGTTTCAGAAATAGTGAAATGTAAGATTCAGAATGCAGTCGTTGCTATTAAATTTTCAGATGAATTGCAGGAAGCGTTTCCTTCTTACACCATTACTGTGAGTAACCGTCTGGGTACATTGGAGTACACCCCCGAGAATATAGATGCTTTGGGATATTTTATGCTTTTGGGTGATGAAAATCAGTTGAGATGGAACTTTAAAGGGCAGGTGAAAGGAACAGGGACGGATATTGTAAAGAGTGGAACTGTTAATTTGGTAAAGAAATCAACGAAATATGTACTCACATTCAGTAACTCAGGTTCGGAAGTTGGTGGTGGAATGATAAATGTAACAGTAGATGAATCTGTTATCTCTTCGGATGTTGAGGTCGGATTAATGGCACGTCCTGTTATTAAACTCATAGAGGGAGATAAAGTGTATGATCTGGATATTCCTGCTTATCGTTCTAATACAGATCAAGGTGCAACTCCTATTAAAATTTCTATGGCTGCTAGTGTTCCTTTTGTGAGTTTGAAAGTAACGAGCGATGATTTTAAACGGTTAGATATTGATAATTTTGCCTCTTTTGATTTGTTGAAATTAACTGATACAGAATTACGTGATCTTGATAAAAAGGGATTTGAAGTAACATTTAGTGAGAACTATATGAAAGCCGAATTTTCTTTTGGGGAAAATTTGAGGAAGAAAATGACACAAGAGGCTAAGGATGAAGCTGGAAATGTGATAGATAATGTTTTTGAATTTGATATAGAAGTTGAAGATCGTAACGGAAAGCAAAGAAGCAAAACCTTAACGGTAATAGCTACCGATGCAATGGTTGCAACAGAGAGTATTCCAAATCCGGAAGATATTTGGAGTACAAAAGTTACATTGTATGGCAGCTTGATAGTGCCAAGTGCGAGTGACCTTAAGTTCAAATATCGTGAGCGGGGAACCCAAGAGTGGATTTCTTATGATAAAAATATAATAAAGAATGATGCCAATAAAACTTTCAGTGCTATCCTAACAGGGCTAAAGCCGGGTACGATCTATGAATATCAGGCTGCTTCAGGAGAGGTAGGGGCAAAAGAATCGAAAGAATTTATGACTGAAATGCCAATTCAATTACCTAATAGGGGATTTGAGGAATGGAATGGCAGCTCTCCCCTTTATATATTTAAAAATGGTGATGATATGTTTTGGGATAGTGGTAATACCGGTTCGGCAACAATGAGTAAGAATGTAACGACAAACGACTCGAGCGTAAAGCATTCAGGGAGTTATTCCGCTAAATTAAAATCGCAATTTGTAGGCGTCTTGGGAATTGGAGCTTTTGCAGCAGGCAATATCTTTGTGGGTAAGTTTTTAGAGATTGATGGTACAGATGGTATATTGAGATTCGGTCGTCCATTTGATACGCGCCCTTCGAAATTAATATTGTATTATAGATATACTTGTGGTACGATAGATAATGCAAAGTCTCCCTATGAAAGTTTGAAGGGAAAAGATGACATGGCAGATATATATATAGCTTTGGGCGACTGGCAACATCAGTCTTATGGCTCAGAAACAGACATCCCGGTTTTAGTAAAAACAAAAGCTTCTGTTCGTCAGTTGTTTGACTCGAATTCTTCTAATGTAATAGCCTTTGGTGAACAAGTTATTACAGAGTCTACAGAAGGAGATGGCTTTGTGAAATTGGAAATTCCTATTAAATATCGTTCCAATCGTAAACCAACGGATATTATTGTGGTAGGTACAGCGAGCAAATACGGAGATTATTTCACGGGAAGTACAAATAGTACTTTGTGGCTTGATGATATAGAGTTGATATATGATGATGTGATATTTGAAAAACAGACAAATGAATAAATTATTAAAAACAATATTACTCATTATATTCGGAGTAACAACAAGCAGCGGTTTGTTGCAGGCACAAGATTTCAGACGAAATATTGAGATGCGTACATTCATTCCTAAAGGGCAATGGATTGTAGGTAGTTCGGTTTCTTATTCTCAATATAGTAATGATAATTACCAGTTTCTCATTGTTGAGAATCTGAGTGGAGAAGGATATTCTTTTAAAGTGAGTCCCGTGCTTTGCTATGCTTTTAAAGATAACCTTGCGGCAGGAGGTCGCTTTATGTATAGCCGTAATTATACAAAGCTGGATAATGTGGGAGTGAATATTGATGACGAGACAAGTTTTGATGTAAGTAATTTATATGAGTTAAAACACTCCTATTCAGGTATTGCCGTTTTAAGGAATTATATCAATTTAGGTAATAGCAAGCGTTTTGCTTTGTATAACGAGGCGCAACTTGAATTGGGTGGTTCGGTGTCCAGAGTGGTGAATGGAAAAGGAGACGACTTAACAGGAGTATATCAAACTTCGTTCAATATGAGCGTAGGATTAAGCCCCGGATTAGTAGCTTTTATCAATAATTATACGGCTGTGGAGGTGAGCATTGGTGTTTTGGGGCTGAATGTCAGTAAAACGCGCCAAGTAACAGACCAGATATACACAAGTAACCGTTCGTCTACAAGTGCTAACTTCAAGATAAACTTGTTCAGCATCGGGTTAGGAATTGCCTTTTACCTTTAATATATGGAAAGACAGATGCATAAACGGTTAATAATATATGTGGGATTGATATTCTTTACCCTTGTTTCTTGGGGAAAGATACCGGGGGAAGTTTCGGATTCCTTGCCGGTAAAAGATTCGGTTCCTGCATTTAAGAAAGATACATTACCGTTGAAAGGAAGTCTGGACTTCCTGAAAATGAAAGCAATCGGCAGATATAACCGTGGTATTATGAACTACCGTTTCATACCGCGTGGTAAGTGGATAGCCGGATTTACCGTTTCTTACTGGGATTATAATAGTGCCGATAACAAATTGATGTTTGCCTACTTTGATGATTTTGACTGCGATGGGCGTAACCTGAATTTTTCATTGTATGGTGGATATGCCGTTGCCGACAATACCATAGTAGGATTAAAATTCGGTTACCGAAACACGAAAGGAAACCTTAATAACATAACACTTAGGATAGATGATGATTTGGATTTCTCGTTGAAAGACTTGCATCTGAATCAGAAATTATATAATCTGGCATTGTTTCACCGTTCTTATGTTGGTTTGGATGCGGGCAAGCGTTTCGGACTGTTCAATGAAACGGCATTGACTTTTAATTTCGGTCAATCACTCTTTGATCGTGGAGCGGACGAGAATCTGATAAATACCAAAACTAATATTTTTGAAGTTCAGTTAGGGGTGAACCCCGGTTTAGCCATATTCATCATGCAAAATGTGAGTGTGGAGTGTTCGTTGGGTATAGCCGGAATACGTTTTAGACGGGAGAAACAAAAGAATAGCTTGGATGAAACGGGTAAGAGAACGGTAGCAGGATCTAATTTCAGGATAAATCCATTTAATATAAATCTGGGTTTGACTGTTTGTTTATAGCTTTATGAAATATACCAAAATATATATTGTAATTTTTATTGCTGCCGTGCTGCTTTGGGTACTTTGCCGGAACTGGTTTGGCGCATCTTCGGAAGAAGAAGTTATGCCTCAAACGGAACTTATTCCTATCGGGGGGATTGATTCGCCTAATGTTGTCAAAGAAGAAGTGCAAGACTCATTGCCGGTGAAGAAAGAAAGGGCAAAGGTTAATAAACCGGTTGTTGTACTGCCTGTAAATCTCGAACCGCTTGCAGTGGAAGAATCTCAAAAGAATCTTCCGATTCTTAATATTCAACCTTTGCTCACGGAAGGTGCTGTTAAGGTAATGGCAGATGAGGCCGTAGGCAGGGATTCAATATTGCTGGCGGTCAGGATGCCGGAAAAGAAAGCGCCGATAGAATGGGATAATGATACGTTGCCTGTGAAGAAAGGGATTGATTTGCTTCGCATAAAGAAAATAGGACGGTATGACCGTGGTATTGTCAATTACCGTTTCATGCCTGAAGGGGCGTGGATGTTTGGTATTGACGCTTCTTTTTGGGATTTTGACAGCGAGAACAACAAGATGCTTTTTGCTTACTTGGATGATTTCAATTTCAATGCCCGTACATGTTCTTTCTCGCCCTTCCTTGGTTATTTTATAAAAGATAATCAGGAGATAGGCATAAAACTGGGATATAAATATACCGATGGTTATCTGGGAAATATCAGTATAAAGATAGATGATGATATGAACTTTTCGTTGAAAGAATTGAAATTTGAGGAAAATATATATAATTGCAGCTTCTTTCATCGTTCATACATCGGTTTGGATAAAGGCAAACGCTTTGGCTTGTTCAATGAAACTTCTTTGAATTTCGGATTCGGAAACTCCGAATTTAAAAGAGGGAGCGGAGAAGAATTGAAATCAATGAAAACAAATATTTTTGAAGCACGTGTGGGGATGAGTCCGGGATTAAGTGTTTTCATTATGCAAAACATCAGTGTGGAGTGCAGTGTGGGGATACTTGGTTTGAGGTTCAGAAGGGAGACTCAAATGAATAATCTCGGCGAGAGTGGCTCGCGTGCCAATGGCGGAGCCAATTTTAAAGTAAACCTGTTTGATATTAATTTAGGAATGGTTATTAGTCTGTAATTATGAAACATAGAATAAGAAAAATATTATTGTCGTTTTTTATTGCCGGTTGTTTAACTGCAATTCTTTTTTCATGTATTGAAAATAATTTGCCTTATCCTACCGTGAGATTATCTATAACAGATTTCGCTGTCGATGGTCAGATTGGTGATGCGGTGTTCAATAATGAAGAACGTACAATAACTGTAAGTTTGCTCGACTCTGTTGATTTGAAAAAGGTCCTTGTCACCCGTTTTGCATATACTGATACGGATGGGGCAACGGCAGATTTATCGGCTAATTCTACAATAGACCTGACTTCTCCCAAGGAAGTTACTCTTTCGCTTTATAAAGAATATAAATGGAAAATCATAGCCGAACAAACCATAGAGCGCAGATTTAAAGTAAAGAATCAGGTTGGGCAGTCATTCTTCGATGCAAAAAATCGTCAGGCGGTTACTTATGTAAATAAGAAGACAATGCTGAACAAAATTACTGTCGAGGACTTGAAACTCGGTCCTATCAGCTCGGAAATTACTCCGGATTTTACTTCTTTGAAAGATTTCAGAGAACCGAAAAAGGTAAATGTGATTTTCAGAGGCGAAACGGAAGAGTGGACTCTTTATGTCTTTATTACGGACAAAGTAGTGTCAACAACTTCGGTTGATGGGTGGACAAATGTGGCATGGTTGTATGGTGAAGGTCAGGAAGATATGGAAAACGGTTTTGAAATCCGTGAAAGTTCTTCGGAAGAATGGACGAGAGTGGATCAGAGTTTGGTGAAACAGGATGGAGTGACGTTCTCTGCATGCGTTCCTCATTTGAAAGAAGGAACCGAATATGTTTGTCGTGCAGTAGCAGGCGAGGATTATGGGGAAGAAAAGACCTTTACGACAACGGCATCTGTCATTTTGCCGGGAGGTACTTTTGATAATTGGAGCCAAAGTGGTAAGGTCTGGAATCCGTGGGGAGAAAATGAGACTCCTTTCTGGGATACAGGTAATAAGGGTGCAACTACTTTAGGAGATAGTAATACAGTTCCTACCGATGATATATGGGGAGGAAAGCAAACAGGCAAAGCTGCAAAACTGGAATCTAAATTTGTGGGTATCGGGGCAACCGGAAAACTGGCGGCAGGTAATATGTTTGTTGGTAAGTACGTGGCAACAGATGGTACTAATGGTATTTTGAGTTTCGGACAGCCTTTTACCGCTTATCCTACTCGCTTGAAAGGTTATTATAAATATACTCCGGCAATTATTGATAATGTTTCTGCCGAATATGCATCATTAAAAGGTGTGCCGGATACTTGCTCGATATACATAGCTATCGGTGATTGGGACAATCCGCTTGAAATCCGCACCAAGCCTTCTAACCGGAAGCTTTTTGACAAGAATGATAAGAATGTGATTGCTTATGCCGAATTTGTTTCCGGAACTCCGGCTGCTGTTTATAAAGAAGTAAGTCTGGAGTTGGAATACAGGGCTACAAACAGAAAACCGACATACATTATTATGGTATGTTCGGCAAGTAAATATGGGGATTTCTTTACCGGAGCATCAGGCAGTGTGCTCTATGTGGATGAACTTACTTTGGAATATGATTACTAAGTAACCTGAGTTCGATATAATATTAGAATGGAATAAAATATTGTGCCATTTTCTGTAATTTTGGAATCAGGTAGCATAGCGTAATAGATTGTATATGTTATAATTTGTCACTATAAATTCACTAATGTTATTGCTATCTACCTAATTTACAAAGAAATATATTCGCCAAAATTATATCGAACTCAGGTTCATTATGATGTTGTAGACTGGGTTTTAATGGCAAGTATCAGAGAATCTGAGAATGATCTTTTCGATTATGAGGATACTAATTCTGAAAGCTACTCCGGTATAACTACAGCTACAACTGTGAAAAAACTGCTGACTAAAATGTGTAAAATAGTGTTATTATGAAAAAAAAGCATATAATTGGCTTAGCGACTCTTGTT
>ERZ826016.795-NODE-795-length-35540-cov-8.054981_pt1 | contig 35540 bp, 30 predicted proteins | sample MGYA00519872_ERZ826016 | MGnify/ENA primary metagenome ERZ826016 (study PRJEB31778, sample SAMEA3449218) | human gut metagenome | biome: human gut; feature: human-associated habitat; material: faeces | place: United Kingdom | collected 2010/2012 ... | reverse complement strand
GCTTTTGCAGATACCATGACGAGAGGCTGAAATCATAATCCTGCCGGATGTCTATCCCGTCGTTACAAGAACTGAAGGCCAGCACCGCAAACAGTGCGCCTATACATATATATAATACGTTTTTCATTTTTCTGTTTCTCCTTTCTCTTTTCGTTAGTTAATAATAAGGCGAACGCCTAAACCTATTTGTGTATGGAAATTCCCCGCATCCGTTCCGAACAGTGCCCTTTCCTTCACCTGCATCAGCAGGATGACTGCTCACACAACTGGAAAACCGTATCTTCTACAATCCTATGATGAAGAACTATGAAATCAAGGACCGTTTCATAGCGGGCAATGTAGTGGCCAAAGTCGAATGGATAAAGAACTACCTGAAAGACTATCCAGATGACGACGCAAGCAAGAAATCATTGGAAGCCTTGCAGAAAGCCATACCGGAGCCGATCAGTTTCGAACTGCTTGATTTTAATCTGGGAGAAAGGTGGATACCCGTATCCGTATATGAAGAGTTTGCCGGTTATCTTTTTGAGGCAAAAGCCCATATCCACTATACGGAATCCATTGACGAGTTCAGTGTGAGTTTTGAAGAAACGAATGCGAACATCACCGACAGATATTATGTGAAAGGGGAAAAAAGAGGTTATTACGGAAACGACCTGCTGAAACATGCGCTGCACAACACGGTGCCCGACATAACAAAAACCGTGCAGGATGAAGAAGGCAATGATATAAAGGTACGGGATGCCGAGGCCATCCAGCTTGTCGACGCCAAAATCAATGAAATAAGGTCTGCTTTCACAGGCTGGCTGAATGAACAGCTCCCCGAATTTAAACAACACCTTGCGGACATGTACAACCGCAAGTTCAACTGCTATGTACGCCCGGATTATGACGGTTCCCTGCAAAGTTTCCCGTTCCTTGACCTGAAAGGGCTGGGCATACCGGATTTGTACGACAGCCAGAAAAATGCCGTATGGATGCTGAAGATGAACGGCGGCGGTATAATCGACCATCAGGTAGGTACGGGCAAAACCCTTATCATGTGCATAGCCGCCTTTGAGATGAAACGTCTCGGACTGGCGAACAAGCCGATGATTATCGGACTCAAAAGCAATGTGCATGACATAGCCGACACGTTCAAGAGGGCCTATCCGAATGCCAGAGTGCTGTATCCGGGCAAGGAGGACTTTACGCCGGAGAAGCGTGTCGGAATATTCCATGACATCAAAAATAATAACTGGGACTGTATCATCCTGACACACGACCAGTTCGGGAAAATACCCCAGTCCCCCGAAATACAGCAGGAAATATATACGCAGGAAATAGACAGCATCGAAGAGAATCTCGCCGTATTTGAGCAGCAGGGCAATGAAGTGAGCGGCTGGATAAAGAAAGGGCTGGAAAAAAGAAAGGAAAACCTTGAGGCCAAACTTGAAAAGCTGGAACAGGATATAAAAGACCGGACAGATGACGTGACCGATTTCAGGCAAATGGGCATCGACCACCTCTTCGTTGACGAATCGCACAATTTCAAGAACCTGATGTTCAATACACGCCATGCAAGAGTTTCCGGTCTGGGCAACCCCGAAGGAAGCATGAAGGCCATGAACATGCTTTTCGCCATCCGTACCATACAGGAGCGCACAGGCAGGGATTTGGGGGCCACTTTCTTGTCCGGTACGACCATTTCCAACAGCCTGACGGAACTCTATCTCCTTTTCAAATATCTCCGTCCGAAGGAAATGGAGCGGCAGGGGATTACCTGTTTTGACGGCTGGGCGGCCGTCTATGCGAAGAAAAGCACGGACTTTGAATTTTCCGTGACCAACCAGGTCGTACAGAAAGAGCGTTTCCGCTATTTTATCAAAGTGCCGGAACTCGCCAATTTTTATGCGGAGATAACCGATTACAAAACGGCCGAGGACGTAGGGGTTGACAGGCCGGAACTCAATGAGCAACTGTATCACATACCGCCCACTCCCCAGCAGGAGATTTTCATTCAGAAACTGATAAAGTTCGCTGAAACTGGGGATGCGACCTACATAGACAGGGAACCTTTGTCCAAGGCGGAAGAAAAGGCACAGATGCTGATCGCCACCAACTACTCAAACAAGATGTCGCTTGACATGCGGCTAATAGACCCTGAATACGGTGATAATCCGGGAAACAAGGCGTCCCATTGCGCAGCCAAGATTGCGGAATATTACTATAAATATCTCGACCAGAAAGGCACACAGTTCATTTTTTCAGACTTGAGTACCTATAAACCCGACCAGTGGAACATCTACAGTGAGATAAGGCGCAAACTCGTGGAAGACCATAATATCCCGGAAAAGCAGATAAAGTTCATTCAGGAAGCAAACAGCGACAACGCACGCAAGGAACTGTTCAAGGATATGAACTCTGGGCGCATCCGTTTCCTTTTCGGGTCCACACAGAAACTGGGAACGGGAGTCAATGCGCAGGAGCGTGCGGTGGCTATCCATCATTTAGACATACCCTGAAGGCCGTCCGATCTGGAACAGCGTAACGGGCGGGCGGTAAGAAAAGGCAATGTCATTGCCAAGCAATATGCCGATAATAAGGTGGACTGTTACATCTATGCGGTGGAAAAGTCTCTGGACAGTTACAAGTTCAACCTGCTGCAAAACAAGCAGGTGTTCATCAACCAGCTTAAAAGCCGCAATCTGGCCGCCCGTACCATTGACGAAGGGGCGATAGACGAAAACGGCGGAGGCAATTTCAGTGAATACGTGGCTATTCTTTCAGGCAACGACGATTTGTTGGAAAAGGCAAAACTGGACAAGAAACTGGCAGTCCTTGAAAGTGAAAGGCAGGCGTATCACCGTAATAAAGGAAACGCGAAAGGAAAGCTGAATGAAAAGACCGCCGGAATAGAGAAGAACAACATTTTTATCGGACGCTTTACCAGAGATTGGGAATACCTCAATAAAGTGGCTCCGGTAAATGCGGAAACCGGGCTTCGTCCCAATCCCCTGAAACTGGACAGTGTGGACTCGGACAATATTGAGATACTCGGCAACCGGCTTGCCGCAATCAATCAGAAGGCCCGAACGGAAGACGATTACATGAAAATCGGAACCCTGTTCGATTTTCGTATCCTTGTCCGTACCGAAAAGACTTGTGACGGAGACACGCAAGCCTTGCATAACAAGTTCATGGTCGAGGGACTGGACGGTATCAAATATACCTATCATAACGGTTACATAGCCAAAGACCCCAAACTGGCCGTAATGTATTTCATCAATGCGCTGGAACGTATTCCCAGCATGATTGAGAAACGAGAAAAGGAAAATGCGGAGTTGTCAAAAGATATTCCGGTCTTGCAGGAAATAGTGGCAGCCACATGGCCCAAAGAAGGAGAAATCAAACAGTTGGGTGAAGAGCTTGCCACATTGAACCGGAAAATACAGCTTACCCTTAAACCGGTAGGACGGCATGAAAATATAGAAAGTAAAGAACCGGAAGAACAAAGGCTTGTCAGTGGCAGTGATGTGATTCCGGATTTACCACGGCAGGCAAAACATGTACCGTCTATGGAAATCGCAAACCCGGCAAGGGAACTGAAAAAAATATCCTAATGTTTCCTGCGGCACATTGCTGTAACCCCCGGAAGCTACGCGGGCTCCACTTCCGCAGGTTACAGCAAAGAGCCGCTTTTCAGGAAAGGACAAAGACACGGCCGGCACCCGGATAAATCCGCCCTTGCCGGCCGTGCCCTTGTCTGTCAGCCGTAAATTACATCATTCCTCTTCCTCAAAGGAAAGGCTTTCCACCTGCTTGTTGATTGCCTTCCAGTCAATCGAGTCTTTCAGGTTGATAATATCCACAATCGAATAATGCTTTGTCCCGTTCTCTTCTTCTGCAAAACGCAACCGTCCGCTCAAACGCTGTTTCTCAATCTCTGCCGGATCGAGATTTATCAGTTCGCAGACTTCATCGGGCAGCATGGAAAGCGCCACGTCATTTTCCTGACAGATATGTTGCAGGACGGCCAGCATGTTCAACGACTTCTTATAACTTCTCACGAGTGCAGCGAATGAACCGCTTTCAATTTTAATCATCTTCTTCATAACATTTATTTTTTAGAGTGTTCTTCTTTTTCCAGCAACATGGCACGGAGTACGTCCGAACGACGGTAATATATCTTCCCCTTGTCTCTGTGAAAGGGGAGTGTCCCGTCATTGCGTCGTCTTAAAAGTGTCCTGTCCGACATTTTGGTGAGCAGGCGCACACCTTTTGAATCCAGTATCTCGCTGTCCGGCAAATTATGTACGGCAGGAGCCAATAACTTTTCAATGTTGGTAACTTTAGCAAGTATGGCACTAAGCATGTGGATTGTCTGTCCACCCGGTGCAGTTCTTCTGTTATTCATAATGACCTTATTTTTATTGTTTATGGTACAATATTACGGAGATATTATAAGGCCATTGGTTACTCAACCGTTGAGCAACCGCCAAAAAAAGACAGAAAACGCCAATATTATTTTATTTGATATAAAATGTTATAGAAATCATATTTCCTCATTATCTAATTACATATCATATTAACTTTATGTATATTTGCCATTAAAAAGATAAGCCTTAAACAATATGCTCAAATTTATAGAACAAGAAGATGTATATTATCCTTCCGTCTTAAAAAAGATAAGGAAATCAACAGAACAGCTTCAACCGCTGTATGAAGCATTCCGGAATGCCCTTGAAGCCATAGATGGATGCAATGATAAAATAATCTTGCGACTTTTTCATTCAAAAAGTAGCGTTGATAACATTGTTGAATTTGAACGTTTTGAAATTGAGGATTCTGGGGTGGGATTCAATGATGTTGAATATGATCGTTTTAAACGAATATTTGATTCACGAAAGGGAAAAAACAATCAAGGTTCTGGCCGAATCCAATTCCTCCATTTCTTTCAAGAAACAGAATTTAAGAGTACTTTTTATGATAAAAATGCTGCCTATAGAAGGTTTTTCAAAATATCTAAGCGTAAAGAGTACATCTATGATAATAATGCTATTATTTTAGCTGATGAAACTGTACCATTAGGAAAAGAAGAAGAACATCAAAGGGGGACAATTGTAACATTCAAGTATTGCTGGGACGATAAAGACAGAATACTTTATAGTGAAATGACAACCAAAAAGTTGAAAAATTTATTGTTGGATCACTACATTGCTTATTTTTGTATTCATAAAAACGAACTACCTGTCATCCAAATTGAATATTATATAAATGGAGTTCATATAACAAAAGAAAAAGAACAAATTGTTGCAAAAGATATACCTGCCATAGATAAGCAAGATAATGTTACCTTAAACTACTTAAAACTTGCCGAGGACGGAAAAGGGCTGGTTCCAGTTGATAATAAAACTGAAATATTTAACATTAAATCTTTTAAAATCAAGAAAAAATATCTTCAAAAGAATGAAGTTAAGTTCACAAGTAAAGACGAAACTGTAGAGCAACTAAAAATCAAATTACCGTTTCTCCCTGAAACTGAAACTTTTGAAGATTGTAGATATTTGATGTTAGTATCCAGCACTTTCTTAACAGAGAGAGATGATGATGTTCGAGGAAATTTAAAAATAGCTTCAAGGAATAAGCTATCTTCAGTAGGTAGTGATGCTTACAACGAAGAAGATATTTACATTGAAGATATCATAGAAGGCATCTCTGAAAAAGTGAAATCTTTATATCCAGAATTAGAGCAGAAAAAACAGGAGTTTGATGACAATATAGAGAAATTAAAAAAAATGTTTTTAATTGATGATGAAACTTTGAAAAATATAAAAATATATCCTGGTGAAAGTGATTCCACTATTCTACAAAAAATTTATGAAGCAGATGCTAAACTTGTAGCAAAAAAGGATGCAGAATTAAAAAGGCTTGTGCAAGATTTGGAACAATTAAATCCTGTTGAAGATGATTTTGAAGAGCATTTATCAAATGTTGCCGAACAATTATCATGCATTATTCCATTGCAAAATAAAAATCAGCTTACTAAATATGTAGCTCGCCGGAACATGGTTCTGGAACTTTTTGAAAAGGCATTACATAGGCAACTGCTTATGCAATATAAACGAGAAAATGGTAAAGAACCTAAAAATATTGACGAACGTATTATCCACAACATTTTATATAGACAACATTCTTCTGATAGCTATAGCAGTAATATGTGGCTTATAAATGAAGATTTTATTTATTTTAAAGGTACGTCAGAAAGTAAATTGAAAGATGTTGTTGTCAATGATAAGAATTTTTTTAAAGATGAATTCTCAGAGGAAGAACTTGAAGCAGTTGTTGCTTTAGGTGAGGACAGAAGAGAAAAGCGCCCAGACATTCTTTTATTTCCAGATGAAGGTAAATGCGTTATTATTGAATTTAAGAACCCCAATGTTAATGTTTCAGATCATTTAACTCAGGTAAATAAGTATGCATCATTACTTCTGAATTATTCAGTAGATGACTTTAAAATAGATACATATTATGCATATTTGATAGGCGAGGCAATAGATGGCAATGATGTTCAAGATCATGATTCTGATTTTGAATATGCATATCATTTTGATTATTTATATAGACCTGCTAAAAAAGTTCGTGGGAAGTTTGGAAGATCTGATGGTTCTATTTATACTGAAGTCATAAAATATAGTACGCTATTGAAACGTGCTAAACAAAGAAATCAGATTTTCATAGATACACTATTAAACTCTAACAAGCAAACAACATAATTATTGTATAAAACTTGCTTGTTTTCAAATTAATAGCTATATTTGTATATGAGTTATTTGAAACTATGCAAAGCAGTGTAACCTGAAGCAGGACTTCCATTACCAAATCGTTACCTGCATCTTTTAAACTCTCTATATTTACTTTGTATTCAGATAGTTACAGTAAATATATTGTTTTTAAGGAATAAAACAAAAGTTTTCCTTATAAGAAATTTTAAGAAACTGCAATATATTGATTTATAAACACATACTATACATCCCTTTCTGTCCATAATCATATCTTCATCAATCTTGATAGAATAACGAGAACTGTTTGCCGGACTCATTTAAGTATATAGAACGAAGCTCTTTGTTCTTAGCGGAATTGTAAGTATTTTCGCGAAGCGAATTTAAAACTTAACGACATTGGCAAGAAAAAAGAAACAGTTGCCTATATTAGAAAAGGTAACCATTACGGACGTAGCCGCCGAGGGCAAGGCTATCGCGAGAGTGAACGATATGGTGGTATTTGTACCCTTCGTCGCTCCGGGAGACGTGGTTGATATTCAACTGACCCGTAAGAAGAATAGTTATGCGGAGGGGAAACCTGTATATTTCCATGAGTACTCGGCCAAACGTGCGGAGCCGTTTTGTGAGCACTTCGGTGTCTGTGGAGGTTGCAAGTGGCAACATCTTCCCTATGAGGAACAACTTTACTATAAGCAAAAACAGGTCTACGATAATCTTACCCGCATCGGGAAAGTCGAGATGGAAGAGAAACTTCCGATCTTAGGTTCCGAGCGCACGACTTTCTACCGGAACAAGCTTGAGTTTACTTTCTCAAACAAGAAATGGCTTACGGAGGAAGAGATCCAGTCCGGTGCTTCTTTCGATTGCATGAATGGTGTCGGGTTTCATATACCGGGGATGTTCGATAAGGTATTGGACATCCATAAATGTTGGTTGCAAGATGACATATCGAACAAGATCCGTCTTTGCGTCAAGGAATATTGCCTATCTCATGAGAGATATCCTTTCTTCGATTTACGGAACCAAGAGGGATTCGTTCGTACGTTGATGATCCGTACGGCATCCACTGGGGATTTGATGGTCGTATTGGTTTTCTTCCATGAGGATGTAGAGCGCAGGGAAGCGTTATTATCTCATCTGGCGGAACGATTCCCGGAAATCACGTCCTTGATGTACGTCATCAACGGCAAATGTAATGACACGATCACCGACCAAGAAGTTCTCGTATTCAAGGGAAAAGATCATATCATCGAGGAGATGGAGGGGCTTCAATTCAAGGTAGGTCCTAAGTCTTTCTATCAGACAAACAGTGAACAGGCTTATAATCTATATAAAGTGGCTAGAGAATTCGCGGGTCTTACCGGAAATGAGATGGTGTACGATTTATATACCGGGACAGGTACGATCGCAAATTTCGTCTCTCGTCAAGCAAAGAAGGTTATCGGCATCGAATACGTACCGGAGGCTATCGAGGACGCAAAAGTGAATTCCGCCTTGAACCATATAGAGAACACGCTTTTTTATGCCGGTGATATGAAAGATATCCTTACGCAGGATTTCATAAACCAACACGGACGTCCGGATGTTATTATTACCGATCCACCACGTGCCGGTATGCATGATGATGTGATCAACACTATTCTCTTCGCCGAGCCGGAACGTATCGTTTACGTTAGCTGCAATCCTGCTACGCAAGCCCGCGACTTGAGTTTGTTGAGCGTGAAATACTCCGTCAAGAAAGTCCGTCCGGTCGATATGTTTCCTCATACACATCATGTGGAGAACGTGGTTTTGCTTGAGAAAAAATAAACATATAATATAATGTATAGGAAATACGTCCCCTTTCTGCTCTTTTTGTTCTTCTTGTATGGTTGCAACGGTAACAAACAAGAGGAGAAAGAGGACGTTTCCGTTTTCGTGGATTTACCGCAACTGAAAGCGGAAGGCGAGATCACGGCGGTGACTTTATACAGTTCTACCTCCTACTTCCAATATAAGATGCAACCCATGGGTTACGAATACGATCTGATAAACGATTTTGCCAAGAGCCAAGGTTTGAAATTAAACATCAAGGTCGCCGAGAATCCTGCCCGCCTGATCGAGATGCTTGAAGCTGGTGAGGCCGATGTTGTAGCCTACCCTATCCCAATCAATAACAAGCTGAAACAAGAGGTCATTTATTGCGGCCGAGAGGATATCTCCAGTCAAGTATTGATACAACGGGCCAATAAAGGCGATAAGCTTCTTACCGATGTCACTCAATTAATCGATAAGAATGTTTACGTAAAGCCTAACACCAAATACTCCGAACGACTGAAGAACTTGGATGAAGAACTCGGCGGAGGAATCCATATCCAAAAAGTGGAAAATGACTCCATTGCTACCGAAGATCTTATCGAGATGGTCTCCTTGGGCGAAATTCCCTATACGATCAGCGATGATAACACCGCCCGCCTAAACAAGACTTATTATTGGAATATCAATGTCGACCTAAAGGTTAGTTTTCCCCAACGCTCTTCATGGGTGGTAAGGAAAAGTAGTCCGGACTTGGCGAAGGCCATCGATGAATGGGCTTCTGATAAAACGGGTAAACATTCTTTCAAGGCAGTTACTAAGCGGTACTTTGAATTAAGCAAGCGACCTTTTACCGCAGATATTCCGGAGGTAAAGAATGGACATATTTCCCCGTATGACCCTTTATTCAAGAAACATGCGAAAAACATCGGATGGGATTGGCAGCTGCTGGCGTCTATTTCCTATCAAGAGTCTCATTTCAATCCTACGGTTGTATCGTGGGCCGGTGCCGAGGGGCTTATGGGAATCATGCCAAATACGGCGAAGGCATTAGGTGTCACCCCGCATGAATTGAAAGATCCGGATACGGGAATCCGTACGGGAGTAGATTGTTTACGGCGCTTCCGTCAAGGTTTTTCTGAGATTACGGATCCTGAAGAAAAAGTCAAGTTTACCCTAGCGGCTTACAACGCTGGGATCGGACATATTTACGATGCGCAGCGATTGGCCCGAAAATATGGAAAAGATCCCAATAAATGGGATAATAATGTAGCGGAATATATTCGTTTGAAAAATGATCCCGAGTATTATAACGATCCTGTTTGCAAGCATGGATACTTGCGTGGCTCAGAAACATATAATTACGTCCGGGAAGTGTTGGAGCGTTATCATTACTACAAGAAAAAGTCATAGTTATAAAAAAATTCATAGCTATGAGTGAAAGTAGTCATAACTATGAATTTTCTGCAAGTAAATGCCACTTAAAAATTATAGGCGACACCTATGCCTAATATTTCTTTGAACTGGACCTTTGCCCCCCGTTTCTCTCCATTATCCTCAAAAGTTTTCACGTCGTTATCATATTTAAGCGTCGTATTGAGTGTAGCGGACAGGAATTTATTAATCTTCATGCTTATCAATACATCCCAATTGACATCGATATTTCCGAATTGATCGCTATAAGGAGTGAAAAAGTCAGCTGTAGTAATCAAGTTCACGTTTTCCATCACGATTAATTCCGCACGAGCTTTCAAGTAAGCTCCCCATTCCATTCTGAAGCGATCTCCCGGATCGACCCCGAAAGCTCCTAACTCAGAAAGGTAATCATCCTCCACGAAAGTCATCTTCGTGGAAGCCGGAGAAAGATAAACCGAGTAATTGCTTTTGGGACGATATTCCATACCTACGGAGATATTCGAATACGCCGGCGCAAAGAAGTTCGATATATAATGTGTCTTATCCGGATAATTATATCCTTTGGCAAACTGGGTGTTTAAATCTCCCATCAACGTATAATACCATACATTATTGGTGGAATATCCTAATTGGGTAGACAGGGTTATATTATCGGTACTTTTCCTCATTCCCTGCGATTTAGTCTTTGATAATCCGTAATCGAGAGCGAGATTGGTTACCCATAACCAGTCACCGCTTTTATGTGTTAATGTCCCATTCAGATACGCATTTCCGGCAACAGAGTTCTCACCGCCAGCCGACCAATTCGACATCGCCGTTTGCGACAAGTTCAAACCTGTCACACCTTTCAGTACCCATTTGCCTTCCTCATATCCTTTATCATCCGTTTGACTATATGTGATTGTCGTTAATGCGACAAACAATGTCATGAAGAATATACGTTTCATATTGTGATATATTTTAGTTATTAAAAAATAAGACGTCCTATCATTTAAACAGGTTTGATTAATTTTTGTTTAGAAAAGCCTAAAGTTGAAAGGATGTCACATTTGTTACACCTTTATACGGATAAACCCCTTATTTTTGTATCCGATAATTAAGTAATTTGATTTATGGAACAGTTACATGCACACGAAGTCCTTCATATGATGGAGGGTAATAGTTATTCAGAAGCTTCTTTAAAAGAAGCGATCGTTAAGACTTTTGGTGAGGATCAGCGTTTCTATACTTGTTCGGCGGAAAATATGGATGCGGATGAGTTAATCATATTTCTGAAACAAAAGGGGAAATTCATGCCTGTCGAAAATGGTTTCACGGTAGATATTACAAAGGTTTGTAATCATTAAAGATTCTACGACACTATCAATGACTCTAGGCTAAATTCTTTTGATTTAGCCTAGAGTCATTTGCCTAAAGTTAAAAAATACTTTCGATTCTACTCAATGGACAATACTATTCCTATAAATAATCGCAAATGATTTTTGCATCAATTCATAATCTTTATCAGAGACATAACTTAGCCTACGGTTACCCGCATGATTTATCATCCAGACAAAAGACTCTATATACTTTAGTATCTTATTTGAATTATCACTTTTTATACGTAACAAATAATCCATTTTTCCTAAAAGATAATTACTCACTTCAAGAACACTCATCTTATTACACTCATTCAACAATGATATTAATTCAAGGTCTTCCATAATCTTTATTTTTATTACTACAAATATAATATATTTAATCAAATAAACAAATCATATAGACAGATTTTCATCTTTAATTCTTTTACATAAAATAGCAAAAATGGAAAATGAACACATCTCTAAATTATATACCACTAATCTAAATGAGATCATTGAAGTTCATTGCCATTAGATAGGAAGTAGTTTCCTTAAAAAGAAATCAGATGGTCCTACAACAATAAAAATAGGCTTAAAAGAAAAATATTTAATAGATTTGTTTTGATATTCAAATAATAAAGATTATGTTTGATGCGCATTTTGTTGCAAGTGAAAATATTGGGGATTTTTTGATGTTCTGGAATAACACAGACAGCAACCCGGCAAGTTTTGTACTACCGGGTTGTTTTTTATCCATGATTGATCCTATACGGGTAAAAGTGTGAGTCCGAAAACCTACCTACCTGCGGGCCTTCCAACAAACATTCTATAGGCCTTTTATGTTATGGTTATAAAATGGTCTATTTATGCTTACTGGTTTTTTTAATACCTTAGCGACAATAATAAGTGTGACAAGCCTTCTGATTGTCACCTATGGTGCATTAATCGGAGTCATCTCATTTTTCAGAAATGAACTTAAGCGACTTACTGGTAATTATTCCATTACTAACATAAGAAAACTAAGAGCTGTATTCGGTACATACTTACTTCTCGGACTAGAATTTTTGATAGCGTCAGATATCTTAAAAACAGTATTGGAACCAACACTTAATGAATTGGCCATTTTAGGTGGAATAGTCGTGTTGAGAACAGTTCTGTCTGTCTTTCTGAATAAAGAGATCAAGGAACTAGAAACTGAAAATAAAGATACCGAGTGGATCCCATAAAGTTTTCAAGGGAAAGTACAGAAAAATGGCGCTTAAGTCTTGCATGAACAGGATTTAAACGCCATGAAGTAAAGTTAGAAAACCAAACCGCTCGGCCTTCACAGGTGAAGCGGAAGTGGATATATTGCCTTAAACTAATACCTTATATTATTACAACCAGATTAAAGATCATAATGTTTATGCTTTTGATGAATTTCAATAGCCAAAATAAAACAGAAAATAAAAATCCGCATCCAGTGTCACTGCTACATGCGGATCAAAAATAACAAACTCTTACAAGAGTTAGGCACTACATAAAGTTGTATTATACTAATAAGCAGACTGAACCGCATCAAAGTGTTGATTCCTTATGTTGTTTTTTTCTCATCATTTACATATTCCAAAATGTCGCTTGGCTGACAGTCTAATGCTCTACAAATTGCCTCTAGGGTACTAAAACGAATTGCTTTCGCCTTTCCCGTTTTTAAGATAGAAAGGTTAGATAATGTCAAACCAACTCTTTCAGAAAGTTCGTTCAAAGAAATCTTCCGCTTTGCCATCATTACATCTAAGTTTACAATAATAGGCATAATTAAACTGTTAAGTCATTCTCTGATTTCATATCTATCGCATTTTGCAATAATTTTTCAAATACAGCCACGGCTGTCGCAACTACGATAGCGACAAAAGTAGTTACGATACAAATGGCAAGAAAACCTGCGGGGTCATCTTCTGTATTATGGGTCAACCTTATAAATAGTCCTGCCACCACGATTAAAATACTTAGTAAGATCGCACAATGCTTTATGTTCTTCAAAGTCTTTACAGAGTTTGTTGAAAACACTTTATTTTGCCCAATATAACCGAGCAACCTAAAAGCATTGTACAACGCAACAAAAAAAGCGATTGACGCTCCATATCCATATAAGATAAATGGATCAGCGTAAGTACTAAATAAATCTAGGTGTGTGGCTCGTCCCTCAGTTAAGGGAAACCAAATCAAAATAATAAGTGCCACAATACCGATAAGAACAATAACTGTTTGAAGAAATGCTGTTGAAATTCTTTTCATGACGTATGATGTTAACTTTAAACGACGTTGCAAATGTAATAAATATTTATTGATAAACAATAAATGAATAGCGAAATTCAAAAAACAGTCTCTTTCTCAAGCTAATTAAAAAATCTGGACTTGAATCGCCAGTGTAGTGTCGAAGTACAATGATCTCCCATTTGGAAGGGAGAATGGGAATAGAAGAAAAAAAGAACGCCTACCTGAAAAGTGGTAGACGCTCATTGCATACGGTTATTGGGACAAATATAGAGTTTATTTCTATCTTGGATTATCCTATTCATTAATAACTACTTCATCTCTTCTCCCTTTTCATTAAAGATAGCGATAGCCTCCTTGCCCTCGATTACCAAAATCACCTTAAAGAGTTTACCTTCAGTCTTTTCCGCAACATATACCTCTTGGATCGCTGAACCCGGATAAGATTTTTAATTAAACAATCTATTCATATTAACGTAATCAATAGATATAGAACAACGGATATGCCGAATTTCGCCTATCTACAGATAATCATGACACACAACATCTTATATTTTAGCATTAACATATGGATTCCATGCGGAAACAAATAAAAATCCGCATCCAGCTTCACAGCTACATGCGGACCAAACAAATAACAAACTCTACTTATATGAAAAAACAAATACTACTAACAAATTATTATACGATGACTACTATCAAGGTGACTTCTGAGTCATTTTATAGTATAACAGAAGATTGTTTGAAAAGGTTCACCAGTAATTTCTTTTAGGCTGAGAGCTTTTCTTTTTATCGACTGTTTGAATATAAAACATTTCAAGCTGCAAATTGTTTTACAAACAAAGATAAAAATGATGATTGATCGGTTTGAGGCATGATTAAGAAGTTACTTTCTATATTATTGTTTATGATAATGCTCTTTGCCTTCCGGATGAATGCGGAAGCGGATGAGGAACACTTTTCTAACGGTTCCTATCGTTAGCGCACTAGGATTAACATTAAATGAAAGCGCTTCCGACGCTATGGTTGGTGGAGCGGTTACCCAAAACGACAAATTTCAAGTAAAACACGGCGATTACTCCTAAATATTTAGGGATAATCGCTTTTTTATGAATAGATTTCAAGTAAAATTAGGACATTTATCCAATTATATCCGTAATTTTAGCCCAATTAAATCAATAGCAATTATGGAAAGAATCGTTAATCATCCTATTTTAACAATTCCACAAGAGGGAGAACACACTTTTTTATTCAATGGCAAACCCGTAACGGGAATGAAGGGTTTTACCATCGCCGCCGCCTTACATCAGGCCGGCTATCCAGTACACAGTCATAGCGTAAATGGCCGCAACCGTTCGTTGAATTGCGGTATCGGTAAATGTGGCGCCTGCGAAATGCTGGTAGACGGAGAAGTAAAGCGTATCTGTATTACGAAAGTAGACAATGTAAAGGAAGTATCGGAAATAACAGTACAGAATTATACGACAGATTCCCAAATAGAACCCAGAGAAGAACCGGTAGAGATCTATCGAACCGATGTGGCCATCATTGGTGCCGGCCCCGCTGGATTAGCTTGTAGGGAAACCTTAAAAGAGCTAGGCTTGAACAGCATCGTAATCGATAGCAATGATAAGATTGGCGGTCAATTCTTGATGCAAACCCATGCATTTTTCTTTTTCGAGAAAGAGCGGCGCTTTGGCGGTATGCGTGGTTTCGATATAGCGAAAACTTTAGCCGGAGACGACCACTCTGGTATTTTCTTACATTCTACGGTCTGGGATATCCTACAAAATAAGCGTATCGCCGTAAAAGACATGCTTAACCATAAAAATTTCTATGTAGAAGCTCAAGCCTTGATAGTCGCTACTGGTGCGGTTCCTTTTATGCCGACCTTCGAGAATGATGATGTGCCCGGAGTTTATACAGCGGCAGTCGTACAGAAAATGATGAACGCTGAATTCACGTTACTCGGCAAAAACATATTGACAGTAGGCGCCGGTAATATAGGTTACCTAACGTCTTACCAATTGATGCAAGCCGGAGCGAAAGTCAAGGCTATTTTAGAGGCGATGCCCCATGAAGGTGGATTTCCGGTACAAGCGAATCGAATTCGCCGCCTTGGCATACCTATTTATACCTCTCATATGCTTTTGAAAGCCATTCCAAACCAGGATCGGACAGGTATCACCGGTGCGGTTGTCTGCGAATGCGAGAACTTCAAGCCAATCCCGGGAACAGAGAAAGTGATTGATGGTATTGATGTTATTAATATATGTACAGGATTGATTCCCGACAACCAATTGCTAACCAAAGGCCAATATACATTTGGAAAACGTTGTGCCGGCGTAGGTGATGCCGTACGAATCGGAGAAGGTACTACCGCCGTACTAAGAGGAAAGCAAGCCGCTTATGAGATCGCCCAAGAGCTAGGCGTACGTTTCAACTACAACGATTACTTACAAATATCTAAGGAATACATCGACTCCCAGCAACATCCGATCCGCATCAAGGAAGAGTCCCCAAGGCCCACTCCCGAACGTCAAGCCCAACGCCCTTTCGTTCGCTTGGATTGCCTATACGGTTTCGCTTGTAACCCTTGCTCTTTCGCTTGTCCTCAAAAGGCGATCACCAAAAGCTCCACCAGCGTAACGCCCGAGATCGATTACGAAAAATGTACCGGCTGTATGCAATGCGTATCCCATTGTCCGGGGCTGGCTATTTTCGGCTACGATACCCGGAAGCAAAACTTATTCTTACCGGTAGAATACGAGGTAGAAGAAGGTGCCGAGGTGTGGCTCGTCGATGATAACGGGAAGAAACAAGGCGAAGGTATCATTGAGAAAGTATTAAAGAAGCCGACAAAAACAAACGTGGCCCGTGTGAAAGCGGCAGGAATGGAAAACGATGCCTTATTGAATATCACAGGATTCATCGTAAAAGAAAACTATCCGGAGGAAATCGACTTCAAGCAAGAGCCGGAGTGTGAGTCGGAGACCTATGTTTGCCATTGCGAGGACGTATCTTTGGACGAGCTACTTTCCGCCATTGGGGATCGTAAATATATCTCCGTCGACGAGGTAAAACATATCACCCGCCTAGGAATGGGGCCATGCCGGGGAAAACGCTGCATACCCCGCCTACGCATGAAACTAAGGGAAAAAGGTATCGAACTGGTAGGCGACGCTACCCCCCGTGCTCCCCTATCTACCCGCTTCGTCCTAGGGGAAATGTATCCGCAGCGTCAGATAGCGGATACCTATAAAGTAGATTCCGGAAAGCAGGTTCGTAAGACGGAAGTCTTAATCGCCGGCGGAGGTATAGGTGGTAGCGCATTATTCCGTTATTTTGCGGAAGCCGGTAAAAAGACCGTGCTTATTAATGCGGATCGAGGATCATCATGGCGTAATATCGGTGGTGGTCGTCCAGCGTTCTCGATCCCCGAATTAGCGGAGATCGCCCGTAATAACCAAACGATATTCGAGGAGACACAAAAAGAATACGATATCCATTACCGTGAGATACGCTATATCACGTTCGCCCACGACGAGGCTACCTACAATGATCTGGAACGTTCCTGCGGTTGGTCCAACGCTTATTTGATCGACAAGAAAGACTTCCAGAAAGAGGTGTCTCCCTACTTCAACACGAACCAAAACACCTATTTCGCCGCACAAATCTCCCAGCATTGTTGGCAAGCTACCCCGGGGCGTGTGATAGACTTTATACGAAACAAAGGCAAAGAGCGGCAAGGTGAGGTTTTGGAAGACACACACCTAGTGGAAGTACACAAAAACGGTGGAAAATATCACGTCTTATTATATACGCATGATAAGCGATACATCGAATACGAATGCGATCATTTCGTGAACGCCCTCGGTTATAGCGCCGAGCGTTTCGCCCGCATGCTAGGCCTTTACACCGGCCTCTATCCGGTCAAGCACCAAGCGTTGATTACCCATCGCCTACCGAATCTGGGTAAAGACGGGGATATCCTCGATATGTTGATAGACCGCCGGAAACGTAACGACTTCTCCGCTGTCTACGGTCAGCAATTCGCCGAGACCGGACAGATTATCGCTTGCGCCTCCCCCGCTGTCGACGCTAAAGCGGAGATCAGCAACTTTGATGAGTTGAAGTTTAATACCCGTCGTTTCATGGAGATCATCTCCGAGGTGTTCTGCGATTGGATTCCATCGTTAGCCACAGTACCCGTACAAGCCACATGGTCCGGTTATTATGTAGAGCCTCGCTACATTATCGATCCGGATAACGGACTATTCGTCGGTTTGCAAGGTCACGGCTTCATGCTCGCTCAATACTTGGCTAAACTATACGTAAATAAAGCGTTAGGCCGTACCGTTCCGGATTATATGGAGCGATTGAGGCTCGATGGAGACGGAATTAGTGAGAAAGCTTTCAAATAAACTATAAATAAAACAAAACCTCCTCTACCACAATTGGTAAGGGGAGGTTTTGATAAAACCAATCTTTTCTATTTTTGTTATTCTATATCCATAAATAGTAATCATATGAATATAGAAACAACAGACAACTCCTCTTTGCTACAGGAATGTATAGAAGAATTGATCAGTAGTAAAATCGATGAGGGGAAAGGAAGAACCGCTGGGAATTATCGAAGCGCATGGAATAAATTATCCACCTTTTTAGGTCCGAGAGTAACGGAGTTTACATTTGCCGACTTAACGACCGATTTTCTTCATCACTATCTTTTATGGTTGATGCAAGGGGAAGACGGGAAACAGGCTCCCTTGAAACCGGGTAGTTTGGACTTCTACATTCGTAATCTAAAGACAATGTACAACAAGATCGCTCAAGATAAACAAATGGATGTTCCGAGAGAAAGCCCGTTCTCCGGCCTGCAGATAAAGGTCCCACCCACCCGGAAAAGGGCTTTGCCAAGCCTCGACCTACAAAATCTGGCGACTCTTGAGCGGCCCAAGAACCCACACGCCTGTACGGCCCTTCACTTGGCTCTTTTCTTATTTTACGCTAGAGGTATGTGCTTCGTGGATGTCTTTAATTTGCGACACAGCAATATAAACGATGATTATATCCACTACGTACGTAGCAAGACTGGCGTAGCGATGCAAGTAAAGATCACCCCCGAGATGAAGAACATCATATTCTCTTATCGGCGTTTCAATAACCCGTGGATATTCCCTTTCTTACACGAGAAAATCAGCGGAGAGGGAGAAGTCACGGCCCAGTCCGCGCTTCGGAGAGTGAACCGCCACTTAAAGAAAATGGGAGAGCAATTACACTTCGAACAGCCATTCACTACCTATGTGATGCGGCATAGCTGGGCTTCCATGATGCTGGAGGCGAATTCGGAAATCGGCATTATCAGCCAATCCTTAGGACATATGTCCCTACGGACTACCGAGATCTATCTTGGCCGGATATCAGTATCTAAAATAGACAGGGCCTCCGATAATATGTTGAATAATTTGGTTCGCGGCCCTTCCTCCCGGCAAAGAAGTAAAAATAAGGTGATGGCTTTAAGAGACAATCCTCCTATACAAATAAAAGAGACAATCGGCAAGAAATGCAAGAAGCTCATTTCCTCGATTGCCTCTAAGTTATTCTCATTTATTTAAAATAGTTCATGCAGGAATGCCAAAGAGTAGATTCGTCAAGGCATTCCTGCACAGCCCTTAGAATGGATACTATTTCTCTTCACCAAAATTAACGGTATTCTCGACATTGTCCACATCATCAAAGACAGCCACGTTGCCGTTTGTTATCGTTACACGGAGGTCGGCACTATTAGGGCCGGCGATATTCACCGTCAGCTTATAATGATAATCCCGATAGATATTGTAATCGGTCACCAAGTCACCCCCAAGATAGAATTTATACTCTACATCGATCGGCGAAGAGTATGCTCCTCCACCCAAAGGATACTGATATTGCCCTCTTACCAATAGATAAGTGCATCCTTCCAAAGATCCGCCAGCCCCCGGTCCCATATCCTTCTTATTCTTCTCTTGCGCCGTGGTAGCTAAACCTGTACCCCGGATATTTTCCGCCATATAGAAAACTCCTTCTTTCTCGCCGAGTGTTATTCCTGATACAGGTATCTCCTCCGTATAGAAATTAGTAGATAAAGGACTTGAAATCGTTGGATATGTCGAGTCGTCATCATATAGCCGGGTTACTTTAGGTACATTTGACATAATAACTGGTTTCGTATCAATTAACTTAAAATTACCAGAGGCCACTGAAGAGTTCACGGTCACGGTCACTTTCGCAAACGCCCTGTACATACGGGATAATACGACCAACTTCATGTCAGCCTCTGAGCTAGAGGGATCCTTCGTATAGTTAGTCGGTCCCGAAGATAGTATATTAGTACCTGTTGGAGAACCATCTGATGAATAAATAATACTTTTCGTTTTAACCATCAATTCTGTTACAGAAAGGGACGTAGGGATACCACCTTCTTTTACAAATAACTTGGCGGTAGCCTCCGTCGCATTCATATCCTCCGCATTTACAATGATATAAAACTCACTAGTCTCGTTCTTGAAACGCATATCATCCTTCATTAATTGAATCAATAACTGGTCATAGGTAGTGCTACTACTTCCCGGCACAGCCGTTATGCTATTCCTATCGGCAAAGACAGCTTTCAACAACTCGGTTCCATCCTTTTTAAACTGTAAAATCCATACATTATATATATTAGTATCTCCCAATTTAAGAATTTCCGGTTCCGTTCCCGCTTTCGTCTCGACATCAATCGTACCCGGTACCCTTAACAGGAACTGGAAAGCACATTCCTCCCCTCCTTCGGATGTTGATGGTATCATTTCCTCATTACTACATGCCCCTAGCAGCAAGCATAGTATACAAAATAAACTTATTCTCATTTTCAGTTCCTCCTTATTCCCCTCCAACGGGATCCGTCACATTTTTTATTTCCGTGAATTCCAATATACCCAGAGTCAGTTCTGTCTCCTTAAAGTCACCAAAGAACTTCAAGGTAAATTCAAAGCTATAGGACATACCGGGCAAGAAAGTCTTACGAGCGGTAGCATTGAATACAAAATGACCGGGCACAGATCCACCATTTCCATTTTTATCATACTCTACCGTTAAATCAATTACAAACTGTAATTCCGACCCGCTTAAAGGCAATACGATTTTACGTGGATCTGAGGTATGAGGCTGACCTACAGTTACTAAATTATTGAAAGCACTAAAATCCACTCCGTTGTTTTCATTCGCAACTCCATCCGAATACCATGCATTATCCCCTAGTCGATAAGTTCTTGAATCAGATAAGTTTTTCATCGTTATAAAGTTTACACGCAAGCCTTTTACAGTAACAGGAGATACACTAGCCGCTTTTACCGACACCTCCACTTGCGAGCAAAGCCGCATGAACGGATTCGTCAAGGTAACCGACATCGTGTTTTGTCCCGCTTTTTGGGGTTGGACAGTTATATCGTTCATGAACGTATACATAAAATCTTGCCCATTTTGCACGGTCACCAGATTTCCATCACCCAATTCCGGCGCATTCTCCTCATTGTAGGAAGTGAAATAAAGGTTATATACACCCCGATACAAAAATAGGGCCTTGCCCGATTGGGCGGTGACCTTTCCATCCGCACCCACCACATAAGTACCTTCCGCCGAAGGAGTACCAGTTTCACCAGTCCCAGTCTTAGTACCGGTCTCAGTCTTAGTCTCCACCTTGAAAGCATAGACTTTAATCAACGCTTTATCATTCAAGGCTGAAACGGTCGCAGCCTTGGTTACGTTCGCTTGATAAAGATCGAACTCCAAGGCAACCTTATCACCTTCCCCTTCTTCCAAAAAAGATTCCTTTTGGCAACCCACCAACGTGACCAAAAGCCATAGACTTACAAAACTTAATACATATCTCATATCTCCTCCCTTCTTATTTAAATACCCACACTCGTATTCTGATCCGTACTATTTTGCCAATCGTATACGGTTACGCCCTCGAATGTACCTTCCATCTTATCAATACGTATCTTATAGACATAATGATAACCCGCCAACCATTTCACCCCGCTTTCGGAAGAAATAGAGGCTGTCTCAAACTCACGTTCCACCCCGTCTACATCCACTGTCAAACGGAACGACAATACTTGCTCGGCAGCGTCCATCGGGGCTACGAGACAAGATATGTTCGGTTGCGTCAACGAGGTTTCCAATATTTTCGAACCGGTCAACTCTATCGAGGATGTCCCCGCTAGGCCATTCAGACGCCCTAGTTCCTCCCCTGTCCCGTTCAATCGCATGTCCGCCTTACCGATTTGCAGACGTCCGGTGTTACTACGTATATCTATTTTTTTCAGCGTTAAGATCTCATCGCTGGCATTCGCAGACTTATAGATATAGAAACTCACCTTTGTCAAGGCATGGAACAATTGAAGGCTGATTATCTTTGAGGTTTTGGAAGCCTGAACCGGCTTAGCATAAAGGTAATCGATCTGTTTACCATCGAATGTATCCGCATCCCGGACCGTGACCTCGACAGAGTACACGCCGGAGGAGGCTGTTACGTTAATGGCCTTACCTTCTTCTTCCGTAGGATAATAAGCATACACATCCGTAGCGGTACTACCCAGCAGTGGCGCGGATTCACATCCCCATGTTACTCCGGATTTGGAATACACCGGATTCACCCATGTATCACTGGAGTTCTTCAAATACAATTTCACGTTATCCACAGAGGTAGTCACTGCCTTCGTAACAGCGTCGTCAGCCAAAGAGACCGATCGCAGCTCAAGGGTGGAACCTGCCTCCACCTCCGGTATCCCGTCTGACTGGCAAGCTCCCAACAGGGAACAGAGGGCCAATCCCCAACCTAGATTATATAAATTTTTCATATTCTTCATTCTTTATAGATTTTAAATGGATCAAGTGGCGCTAACAGGATTGTCGGGAACCGTTGTCTCCTTAAACCCCATTACTTCCACGGAAGTCAATATCAATTCATCGGATGACGTGAAGTTATATACATAATTCTTACTAGCCCCAAATGTGTATGCCGGCTGAGTAAATGTTTGTTGTGTAGCCTCTGGACTTGAAGCACCGTCAAGCGTACGGGAAACGCTTAGCTTGAAACTCATATTCGCTCCCGGTCTTAAGATACAGACGAAAGTATGCTTATCGCTAGCTACGGTATTATCCCCTGTATGCAACATCTCGATCGTTTCAGAAGAAGAGGCACCAGTCCGGATGCCATTGCCTGCTAAGGTAGCCATCACATTCTTATATTTTGTAGTAGCACCCCCTGATGAGGCATAATTAATTGAGATCGTGATCTTCGCCGCTACCGGCATAAAGGTAAAGTTTACCTTGTTGCTACTCAAGGTAACGTTAGAGCCGCCTTTCGCTTCCAGTTTATTGCTTTGCCAGAAATTCTCATAGGATCTCTGGTCTTGCAGAATAAAGGTGAAAGCTGCCGGATATGAGGCCGAGAATGAAGAAGCCGTAGATGATCCGGAAACCGTCAACGATTTTCCCGCCGTTTTCGGAATCCACCCGTTCGTGGCATCCTTTCGGTAAGTCACGGTCTGGCTCCCACCATTAATCTGTATCTCATCGTCCGTACTAAAGCTACTCTTATCATAGTTCGTAGCGTCGACCGCACGGGTAGACAGAGAAGAAACGATCTCCGCCGTCACCTCCAAGGGCTGTCCACCTTCCAGATCCACCTCTGAGGTACAGGCGGGGGCGAGCAATAGCAATAAGCCTCCGGACAGGTGGAGCATGGTTTGTCGTATATTCATAGTATAATGTATCATAATGCTATATAGTTGTTAAGTTAAATTTCCTCCAGCCATGATCTCATCCGTCCATTTGCCGATGGTACAACTTTCCGGGATCAGCATGTCGTTATGCAAGGTCAAATTATATGTATAGTGGTAACCGGTCCGCAAGGCACAACCCGTTAAGGTAGCCTTGTAGGTAACACCATCGCAAGTGAGAGAGACCGTTAGATCCGTAGCAGGGGTTCCCGCACTACCACCTACAGCCCTTAGGATACCACACCATTCATATTTCCGGGATGCATCGACCGGGTAAGGCCGATATAGCGTGATCGTCTGGTTCGTAGATACAGCCGTACGTATCCCCGCCGCCGCTACCAATACGGCATCATTGGCGATGGTAGTCTCACGGTTCACGGTAAACTTCAAGGTCAACTTCGAATTGACGTGCGTAAAGGGCTTGCCGCTCGACGTAAAGTCCAGCGTACCGTCGCTGGATGTGGCATCACCCGTTTTCAGCAGGTTACTGGCCAGATAAGCAGCGCTCGTGGTTTGAAACTGGTTGATGGCCGAGTAATCCGCCGGAAACTGCGCCGAATACGTAACGGCAGGCTCCAAGGTCACAGGCGAGGTTCCCACCACGGTCCATGCGGAAGTTCCGTCATACCGATAGCTGGCCGATTGGGAAGCCGCCGTCCCACTTGCCTTTTTTGTCCTTGTCACCTTTATCTGATCGCCGGAAAGGAAGGATGTCCTATCGAAACCATTATCCGAGCTAACCGCCTCGCCGCTTTTGGTAACAGGGCTGATCTCGGCAAGTACCGTCACCGGGATTCCCTCCGGAGCGGAAAGCCCCGTCTCTATCCCGTTCGTGCAACCGTAGAGAGCCAGCGCCATGTTCAAGGCTCCCATCCATGCTAAACTGAGGTTCATGTAATTCATATTCATATTTTTCTTTTTATGCCGTAATTAATAGCCGCCGGGCTTAACGTCTCCCGTTCCTGCTGAACCGCTCTCCATCCAAGGGACGATATTGGCGTTCACCGTAATCGCTCGGTTGGATAAGGTTATTTGTATTTTGTGGGTATGTCCTCTTTTCCAAGTGATCTGACTTAGGTTGGCGGATAACGTCCGGTCATCCGTAGTGCCATCCCGCTTGCCGACCACTACCGTAAGGGTCATGTCAGTCGATACCAAAGGAGCCACCAGCCCATAGCCTACCTCCACCGGAACACCCGCGGCACCGCAAAGTATGGCGGTGGTTTTACTCGACGCATCGTTTTTAGGGGTAAAAGTGAGTTCGGCGGTCTTTGTTCCTTTAAGTATCCCATCCGCGATCTGCATCGTTCCCGTGCCGGTAATGAACGCATCAGCGGATGTTTTCAACGTTATCTTCTTCACGTAATCATAGGTCGTATTCACGGAACGTCCCGTGGCGGATTGCATCGTGAAGGAAAGGCGGGCCAACGCATGTTGCAGGTAGATTTCCGGCTGATAAGTACCGCTTGAGGGGGAACCGCCGGACGGCGTGGTATTGCTGGCCGTAATAGCGGTAACCTCTCCTACCGTGTTGCTGGCGGAACCGTACATATAATCGGTAGCGTCAGAATCCCATCCCTTGCCGCCATAGAAATTCTGGTGAGCGGGAAGGGTGGTCGCTATGGTATGCGTCGTGGTAGTCGTTGATTTTGTGAGGGTGGCGCTCGTCGGGCTATAGGCATAGATCCGGGCCTTTACACTCGATAAATTCACGGTGGGATCTCCTATCCAATCGTTTCCGCCGCTACCTACCGACTGATAGGTGAAGGTGGAAAGGCCGGCATCCCCCGCCGTACCAACCCCGCCATAGGGAGTATAGCCGTCCTCTGCTTTAGTAACGAAAAGTTTTACCGCGTTAATCCTTCCCTCACCCTCCGTCGTGGAGGTTCCGCTTATGATGGAGCGGGTCTCGACACCGCTCATGTGGAATACGGGTTGTAAGAATGCCCCTGTCGTGTCTTCCGGCAAGGAGTCGTCGGAGGAGCAGCCGGATAAGAGCGCCAGTATCGCCAACAGGCCTACACTGAGGTGTAGCGGACGTGCGTTTTTGTAAATATCCTGTATCATAGGTCGTATAGTTTTTTTAGATAGTCGTACTTGTATTGTCGGATGATTCATTCGTCCACCCTACCACATTGAAGCCGTCCAGCTTAAGGCCGGTACCGTGGATGGAGATGGTGTATGTATATTTATTTCCGGCGGACCATTCGCCACCGTCGGTAATGGTGTCTAGTTTCATTTCCTTGCCATCTACTACGACGGTCAAGGTAGCGGCGGTAACATTTGCAGTGCCGGAGGGGAATGGTACGCCGTAATTGATGAACTCGATTCCGTCTGTGGTAGCGGCAACGGTTACGCCGCCATTTACCGTGTACTCGTACTTTACCGGTGTACCCGCCTTCGCTCCGGTTAGGTTGCCGAGGGCTCCGTCCTTTAGGCTCATGGTGGTGGTACCATTCGTTTGTAGTGTCGGGATGGGGCGACTATAGGTTATTTTTGTCAGGTTGCAAGGACCGACGTAGTCCGTGTGTTTCTTGAACTTTAGGCTTACCAAGCAAAAGGCGTGCTTAAGGCCGAGGTTTATCTTCTCGCCTTTTGAATCGGAGGCTCTGTGGCCGTTATCGGCTATGGGTTGAGTTGTTCCAAAGGTTTTTGCGGTAATGTTATAGGCTACGCCATACATATAATCGTTACCGGGAACTGTGAAATCCAAGGAGGAGGCATTCGTTACCGTATTCGAATAGACTATGGCATTAGCCCGTACCGGGATGGTATAGACTGGGGAAGAGGCATTTCCGGCCGCGGTTATCGTGGTGGCATCCGTGACTGGATAGCAAGAGTAGACTATGGCTTGCTGGGTGCTTAGCCAGATCGTTTGATCCTTACCGTTTATCGTAGCGGGTTTTAAGAAACCCTCTTGGAGAGTGTATTGGCCGTATGTACCTTGGGGGAATATGCCGTAATGGTTTTCACTTGCCACGTTATTTACGGCGTATAGGCCGATAGCCGCTATATCGCTGGATGTGGCAGTGGCCTTGGTGAGGGCTACGCTGGCGATCTGCGGGGACAGGGCGACAGGGGTATCCGGATCAACCGGGGGTACGATGGGGTCTTCGCCATTCTCGCCGCCGCAGGCGAAAAGGGAAAGCGATACTGTTGTTAATAATAGGTATCTATACGGTTTCATATTTATCGTTGTTTATATTGTTCGTTTATTTGCCACCCGGTTTTATTATTTGCCACCCGGTCTGATTGTTACTACACGGGTTTCGTATTCCGTGTTTCGTGTTTTGTTGTAGAGACGGGGCACGCCCCGTCTCTACAACCCTAGACTGTAGGTTAATTAACTTTCAAATCATCATTGCCGGTTCCTGTGCCCCAATCGGCTACGGTTACGGTGCCTATGGATAATTCCTTACCGCTAAGTTTTACGGTATAGATGTTTTCTTTCCCCTGCTCCCAAGTAACTCCTGTCGCATTATCAGCTAACGCTACCTCATAATCCGCTCCATCAATCGTAAAGATGGCTTTGGTATTATTTAGGGCTTGGTTAGTTATCGGCAAAGCCAAGATGCTGAATCGGTATGAAGCCCCTTTAGCTGCATTATCGTCTGATAAACCAGAGTCTCCTTTCTTTTTCAAGGTATAAGTAGCGCCAGTAGCAAACTCACGGATATAAGATCCCGTTGTCAAGGAACTATTATTAGCCAAGGTTCCCTTATCAATATTCATCGTAGCAAGAGGATTGCTATTACCGCTTACCTTTTGATTAGGTACATCCTTCAACTGTATCTTCGATAGCACACCTTTATTCTTATAAGTTCCATCATTGTAAATGCGGAAACTAACCAAAGTCAAGGCATGCTTCATGGTTAGATCAACAGAGGCATCTATAGAGGTTTCCTTTTTCGTGTTGCTGGCAGTTATCCAATTCGTCTCAGAGCTACCTTGGTCCGCCCACATATAATCGATTTCACCTTTCGCTGAATTAATCTTTGCCTTATTGGTATTTGTCGTTTCAGAGTTGTCTATTAATGTCGAGGGATAATCCCTATGCGCATCATCAGTCTCTCCCAAAAAGACCGTTACCGGGATCGTGGAGTTATCCGTAGCGGTATTATCAGATAATACTAGAGCTGTGGTTGTGGCTAACTCTTGATTTGTTCCGGGCTGATAAGCCGGATAATAAGCGTATATCTTTGCCACTTCGGAGGTCAGATAGATCTTTTTATCTCCGCTTTTCCAACCTGCGGTTCCTGTCGTCGAATAAGTATATAATGCGTAATTATTGCTTTTCGCATTCGTATAAGGATCTTCACCCGATACGACTGTCCCCTTTAAGCGTGCGTACACCGCCACGCTTTTCATGACATCATCTTTGCTAGCGTTAGCTTGGGTACCCGAATTTATCACGCTTTTCGTAAGCGTCACCCCCGCCGTAATCCCCAGCTCTACGGCATCCGGCTGGTTGGAAGGGAGGATGGAGGGGATATTGTTCTCGTTGCTACAGGCAGCCAAGAAGAAGGGAGAAAGAAAGAGTAGTTTATAGTTTATCAGTTTTCTCATGATTACTTTTTTTGATTCGTTCTATTAATTGTTCAATTCGTTTAGTCAGTCAGTGGATCAAGTCTAGGTTACCATCGACATACGAGGGAGTCCATTCGGCTACCTCCACGGAGGAGATACCTAAAGAGGCATCGTAGATATCCAACGTGATCACGTGAGAGAAACCGGGCTTGAAATTATCCTCAGATATTTCATCACCCAACTTCACGGATACGTCGGTAAAGGTACCGATCGAAGTCTCGACCGTTATTTTCACATTGCCCGGATCGGGTGTAGGCGGCAGATACAGGCAGCCCAGATCGATGGGACCGACATTTGATGCCCCTACCGTGGCGTTGCCGGCAGGCTCAAGGATCACTTCCGAGGAACCGGAGAAGACAGCCTCGCCCGTAGCCAGCGGAACATTTACCGCCGTAGGTATGCTTTTCACGATAATCTTGTTCACCTTCACCTCCAGTCCTCCGGCATCATGCTTCTTTGCCTTGAATACCAGCTGGGTAAGCAAGTGGGCGTAATTCAATGAGCGATTCGCCTCGACCCCGGCGACGGTATTGCCCGTAAAACGGTTGCCATCCCACTTATTACCCGCCAAGGGGCCGGCGTACATCAAGTCCATATGCCCGTCAAGGGTATAGCTTACGGTACCCTCGGTGGCATCGTACGAGTTATCGCCCGCCACGGGAGATACGCCGACCAGATACACGTTCGCTCCCATGCGGGGATAATGGTGCTTACGAGAGGCATCCCATGAGATACTCCCGCCTACCGCCACATCAGCCGTCCGCTCTACCCATTCCTCGTAGAATACGGCATCGGCCCAACTTGTGGTCACGTCGGATACGGGGGTGGAGAAACGATCGGCAAGACTCGTATAGTCGGGAACACCTGTGATGGCGTCGAGACGGGTCACGCAAAAGAGGGTGGTCTTGAACGCCTCCGCCTCTCCCACTTCCGCTTTCGTGCTTATGGACGTGTCCGGGTACGTCGCCCGAAGCTCGATCGGAGGATCGGCGGAAGGTATCTCACCTCCCGCCTCACCATTGTCCGAGCAAGCGGCCAACGATCCCATGACTATCATCGACAATATGTATATAGAGAGTTGTCTCATGATGGTTGAGGGATATTTGGGATTATTTCAAGTCAACGGTTCCGCCGTTACCCTGTTTCCATTCGTTGACAGTGGCTTTCACTTCCAGTGCCTTCACATTATCTCCTGTAGGTTTGTCTGGCTCGGTAATGTTCAACGTAACCGTATGGGCATAGCCTTCTTGGGCATTCAACTTTTCACCTGCATTCTTTGAGTCCATCACCGGGACATTCAAGAAGGTACGATCCGTACCGCCTACGTTGATCGTTACGTTCAGCTTGATATCATTAGACGGAGCGAGCATCACTGCCGGGCTAATCGTAGAAGCTGTCGTGGAAAGGGTGGTTGTCGTGATATTGGGAACAGAGAAATCGGAGGCAGTAGCCCAATTCACGTCACCATTTGTCAGGTTCACGGATTGGGGCAATTGCGTGCCCAAAACCTTGATGCTCTTGATGGATACGTCCTTTCCGGCCCATTCTCCTTTGTTATCAGCCACACTAGTGTAACTAGCGGCGAAAACCAATTGGGTGGTCTTGTGGGAAAACGTCAACTTACATCCATCCTGATTTGGTGACGCTGCAGTTCCGGCATCTTGATCCGCACCGATCGTCATGACATCCTGCAAGCCGTCCACCTTGCCGAAAACCACTTTTGAGGACTCGATTGTTCCGGAAGGAACGACCGCCGTAATATGGGAGTTTTTAGGACTCGCCTGCGCATTATCATAATACAAGGTGGGAGTCAAGGTAATATCCGTTTCTGTCCCAGCCGTAAATACAGCGCCAGCTACGTTGGCACGTGTTTCCAATGCCTTTGTAGTTTCATTGATCACATTCTTGTAAACCGGATTAAAGCTACCCCAATCATGCTCGTGTCCGGAAGTCACGTCCACCATCACCACGATACCTTCCACCTGCGATCCATTCGTGATCGGGGCTTTAGTCGTGAGACCTTCCACGCTTTGTGTCAATTTGATCGCTACCGGAGCGTTCGCCGTACCCAAATCGGGAGTGATCACATCCTTGTCGTTCGAGCAGCTTGCCGCTAACAGGGCCACAGCCGCCATTGTCAAAATCTTTTTCATTTGTCTTGTAATTTTAAAGTATTAATAAAAAATATGAATTAAATAATCTGGTCTATAAATCGGCGTTGCCGCCATTGCCCGGTTTCCACGGGGTGACGGTTGCCGTTATCTTTACTTGGTACTCCTCGAAGGGATCCGGCTCCTTGGGTTCCTCGGGAGTATCGGGATCGTCCGGTTCCTCTGGATCAACGGGTATCTCAAGCGAGATCTCGATATCGTAAGCCCCTCCACTCTCGTTGCCCTCGCCGCCGAACGAGACGGGGAGATCCTTGAAATCCTGCCCGGAGGCGGGATCACCTTCCGGCGCGAGCGTCATGTCAAGCGTCAAGGAGGCCTTGGGCTGCACCAGCACGAATCCGGGGAGCGTCACTACGCCATCCACCACGGGGATACCATTCCCGTCATCGGAAGAATAGATGATCACCGAGCTGGTCTCCCCGACCGGGACCACCTCTCCATCCGACAAGGACACCTTAGCTACCGAGGCTAGCCCGTTCAGCTTGACGGCATGTACGCTATACCCGTCCGGCGCTCCCTTGACACGTAGGCGGAAGCTGAGTTGCGTCAGCAGGTGCTTATGGATCAAGGGCGTTTCCGTAGCGTCGAAACGGCGGGACAGGGAGCCGCTCCGCTCATCGGTCAGCATCAAGTCTTCCTGCCCCGTCAGCTCGTACCGTACCTCGCCGTTCACGTGGGGGGCGGCGGGGTGATAGCTGCGGATGAAAAGCGCGGAGCCGTCCGTGGGATAGTAGCGCTCCGGGTCCAAGAGGATATCGCCCTCCGTAGCCGTCCCCGTCCAATGCTCCGTGTAATCGCCGGCGGAAGTGCCTACGGCGATGGATACGGGCGTGGAGTCGAAAACGTCCACGGCGGCACGGGTCTGGATGCCGGTGTAAAGGCGGATCGGGACGGCGGGGCTTACCTTCAAGGAGAGATCCAGCGTATCACGGCCCGAGGACATGGCCTCATGCAGGCTCGCAGTTAGGTTCTCCTCGTAACTGAAACGCTCGCCGCCGGCGGTCTCGAACGAGAGCGTGCAGACGTTGCTCCGGTCCGAGCCGTCCAGCGTCACCGTACCCAAGATACCCGCCACGGCTTGGTAAACGCCCGCTACGCCCGTAGCCGAGGCACGGAAATCAAGGTCGAGCACACCCACTCCTGTCGCTATCCGGTCGGACAGGCGCACCGACGAGGCTATCCCGTCCAGACGGCCCTCCACCTTCGCCCCGCCGAAGCCTTTCCCTGCGTCGATGGTAAGGCGCAAGATCCGGCGGATATCCTTAGGGGTCGATGAGATTGCGGTCTCATCGCCATCGGTCACCTTAATCCCCGTCACGCTCTCCACGTAAAGAGGGCTATCCAGCGATACCAGCACGCTGTCGCTTCCCGAGGGAAGGGCGGCGGCATAGGCTTTCCCCAGATTCTCCGTATCGCCCAACCGGACTTCGGCGGGGTCGGCGCCCGCGACCAGCAGGGCGTACTCCCCCACCACGAGCCGCTCGCTCCACGACCACGTAGACGGCGTTCTGGCGGGCTCTTCCTTCCCCGCCACGCGGGAACCATCCGCCTTATAAGTGAAAACGGCCAAGGGAGTATCGCCCGTATGTCGCACGGATACCCGCAACAATCCCTCGCCGGAACCGGGAACGGGTGGTTCCGGATCGTCCTTACCGCAAGCTCCCAAGACGAGGAAGCCGAGTAATAAAAAAGCTGTTTTTTCCGATAAATGTCTTAATCTCATATACTAGTTTATCTATAGTTTTTCCTTTCCCTCTGTACGAGCCGGTTCCCTGCCGTCGGGGAGGGTGTCTCCCTAGCGTTAGGGATGACGCCTCCCCAGCGTTAGGGACGATGCCTCCCTAGTGTTAGGGATGATGCCTCCCCCGGATCAAATCTCATCCGGGCTCTCGGAGTCGCCTGCCCCGGCGCCCACGGTGAGCGGCAGCTTGTACTCGATCGTGCGGGGAGACTTGAGCAAGGTGACGCCTTTCGAGAACTGCGTCACGATGCGCAGCCTGTACTTGCCGTCGGTCAAGGCCGGTACGCGGGCGATGATACGGCTGGGGTCGTTTTGCGTGAGGCGGCGGGTCACGGGCGTAACCTTCTCGCCGTCTTCCGACACGAAAAAGATACCTACCGAGCTATCCGCCCCGTTAATACGGATACGGTCGCCCTCGATCAGTATGTCCTCGTTCGGGGTAATAGAGCCGTTGGACAATCCCGTGAAGGTATCGGTCACCATGCCGATGCGCCCTACCTCAGACTTGGCTCCGAGAACCTCCACGCCCACCTTGCTCAACGCATCACGCATCTCGGCGGAGGGCACGATATCGAGCGTCAGCTTATGGATAGCGGGATCGAACTTCGCCGTCTCGCCTCCCCAAGGGCCCGTGATACGGGGCGTGTACTGGCACACCTCGGTGAGTAGGCTGTAGCCCATCATGAGGTGCTCCCGCACGATGCGGTCGCGTTGCTTGATAATGGACAGCAAGGTGTCATACTTGATCTCGGAGCCTTCCTTGATGATGGCGTTGGCTATATTCTCGTTGTGCAGGGTGTCTTTTTGTGTCAATACCTCCGCTACGTAGTCGTTGTCGTCATCCTTGGTTAACAAATTCGGCCGAAGCCATACTTTCCAGTAATACTCGTTTGCCATGATTGGTTTGTTTTTAAGTTGTTTATAATTCGTAATGTGTGATCTTATTTGTTTGTATTCTTTACATGTCAGTTTGCTTGCACGCAACGGACGGACATGCCGTAACCTTTATCCGCATTGGCACTATTCGTTATGTGTAATTGAAACGCCTTGATCTCCGTATACCAACCCGTTTTGCCAGCGCCATGCGCCGAATACATGGTCATGCTCGGATTGCTAGTCCTTAATCCACCGGCAAGCTCCCTCAATCTTGTGGAGGGAAACCATACCGATTTATCGGTGAAGCTATTCGGAGCGGACTCTCCGGGATACATATACAGGAAGCCGTTTCTTGAGCCATTGTCATTCTGGGAACTTAACCCCGAGCTATACCAAGTGCCTTTAAAATAGATCATCAAGTTGCTCGCTCCATATCCAAATCCTTGGAACATATCATTTACGCTGTTCACTGTATGAAAATCAGGAACCTTCCAGCCTTTCGGACAAGGGTCATAAATGGTCTTGGCGACCGGTCCCCATGAATTATCGTCCAAGACCATCCTGCTATAAAAAACTAACGGATTTTTCACGCAATTCTCAAGATTCCCTCCCGATAAAACCTTTATCTTAGGAAGAGCCACGCCATCTCCATCATATATGATACCTACTTCTTTGGACGTACCATCGGCCGAACCGGGCAAAGGGTCCTTACGCCCCCATTGATAAAGATTACCATAGGCACGGGCCGCATCTAGGTCGTCATCCGTTGAAAACGTACTACGGATAGCCCCTAGGTTACGATCCATGATCACCTTCTTGAAGAAAACGCCATTTTCTTGTGTCCATGAGGTACCCCTATAGGTATGCACCGTACCGCCCGCCGTAGCGTTCCGGGCCGTCTTGATAGCCGACTCACGGTTTGAGGACGTGATGTCTCCAGACAGAGGAACTGGTACATAGTCCGTTACCCACACATGCCAGCTCCAAAGGATCGTGGTACCATCCGACGCATACGCCGTGATCACGGCGTTGCCGCCTTGCGTGACCGGCACCTTCACATGAACAAGGGCATTTGCCCTATCGCCGATATTCGTATAGTTCACCAGATTCTGATGGTTATAGCTACCTGCCTCATTGCTGACGGCGTAACCCATCACCAAATCACCCGAGGTTCCGGCGTCCTTGCTCTGCCACAAGACACGGACGCTACCGATCGTCTTATCGGACAGGTAGGTATTATCGCCACCCGTACCTGCCTCGTGCCGATAAGGGTTGAAGCAGATATTCGTACCGGGACGCATCATGAAGCAGTTTGATGTCTGGACGAGGTTCGTGCTGATCACAGGGGTCTGGTCAAGCAACCGGATACGGGGATCGCCACGGTAGTCGGTGTTTCGGATATTTATCGTATAGTTGTAGTTCGTGTTCTCCAGAAGGTTGAAATCCGACACATCCTTACCTCCCAGATAGGCACGGTAATACATACGTTCCGAGCCGTCTTTGCTGTCCACCACGAACTCCATATAGGTAGCCGAGGCATGGGCGTATTCTTTCGTGCGGTAATACTCGGAGGTCACGCTACGGGACCTGCCTTTCGCATTAGCGGGCATCCAAGTAACTAACGAGCCTTCGTTTTTGGCATCGGTACCTTTCAAGCGGTACAAGTCCCTGTATTCCAACAAGGAGCTGGGATAAAGAGCGCCCTCGAAAAGACTGTCGGTCTCTGTCTGGGGCAAAAGATAGTACACGGTGGGAACTTGGCAGAGTTTTACCTCCTTCAAGGTATAGTCGGTACGCAATCCCTCAGCGAACTTCCAGTTCACCGTGAGCCGCACGGCGAGGCGCTTCAAGAGGATACGGGCATCGCTACCGTCCGCACTTTGGATGATGATCTTGCCCTCATTCGTCACCCTAACGTCTGTCAAATGGATGAAGTAGGGCATGGCGTTGATGTCATCATCCACTATCCCATTGATGGTAGCGGCATTGGCAAGCCTTCCTTGAAGGTCGCTCCAGCTAGGGCTACCGGAAAATTCGGATATGGCGTTCGAGGAGCCACGGGCCACGATGATAAGCTGGCAGTTCTCGCAAGCAACCAAGTCTACGGTCAATGTTGAGCCAGTGGCTTGGCTGACCGTAGGGGTTAGCTTCTTGAAATTCCTGTTGGAATCATACTGCAAGATCTGCAAGTTCTGGAGTTGGTCCGGCTTGGCACTGGCCAAGGCATCCGCCTTTGTCCGGACAGCGGCAGGCACCAGACGAACGTCGAAGGCCCCGTTATTCCTCGCCCCTACGCTCTTCGTCCCGGATGATCCGGCATTCAGTGACGCCGCATCCACCTCGTCGGCGATACCCACACATAAGGATACCTCCACCGTCTTGCCTACACCCGTAGACGGGCGGGGTGAATCGAGACGATCCTCACAACTTGACACTCCTAACATTGATATCATTGACATCATCATCAATACTGCTTTTTGTAATTTTATTCCTATGACCTCCATCGTTTCACGTGCTTTTTCACTACTACATTTCACATATTTTTACTTGAAAGCACCTGTCTCTTTCTTACGCAGAAAGAGACAATAAAGAGAAATATCTATTTATCCGCTGTTTTTCAAGCCCTTTGAAATGTTAATAGGACAAGGCACGTCACGCTTGACGGCTCGTTATTGTTTGTCTTTTTTAATTTTGACAAAAGATTTAAGCACTCACCTTGCCTTTATCAGCAATTTGAGCTACTTTTACACCCGAAAACGGATATTTATCCGTCATTCTGAAAG
>ERZ826016.793-NODE-793-length-35615-cov-5.515804_pt1 | contig 35615 bp, 46 predicted proteins | sample MGYA00519872_ERZ826016 | MGnify/ENA primary metagenome ERZ826016 (study PRJEB31778, sample SAMEA3449218) | human gut metagenome | biome: human gut; feature: human-associated habitat; material: faeces | place: United Kingdom | collected 2010/2012 ... | reverse complement strand
GAGCCAAAAACGGAGCCAAAAACGGAGCCAAAAACGGAGCCAAAAACGGAGCCAAAACGAAGGCGATACTTCTTGTATAGAAGATAGACTAGACAAGAATAATATTACCCCCTATAATCCCCCTAATGGGGAGACAGTCGTACTACCGCCCTTTTCGGAGAAGGCAGAGGTAACTGACTCCTCCAACACCCTCCCCCAGTTCCGCGGCACCCCCTCCCGCGAGTTCTTGGAGTTTCAACAATGGATTTCGGAAAATGCACCGCGAGTCGCGAAAATGAAAGAGCCTTTTTCCGAGGCGCAATTCTCGGCTTTAAAAGAGGCTTATGCTCTTGACTTCATCCGTGACCTATTGCGCGCGATGCACAACTACGAACCCTTGCTGAAACGTAACCGTTCGGCCTATCTGACATTTCTGAATTGGGCACGTCGGCGTAATGAAACGTCGTTGTCCCGTTCGAACACTCGGCATCCGGCTACGACCTACCATGCAAAACCGACTCAACATTATGATGAATTCTGAATATGTCTTACGAAGAAATACTCAAACAACTGCGAACTGAGGGTAATCCGGTTCCATGCGCACGCTTCCGGTTTCGGATACCCGATGCGCGGACGGAATTGAAAAACGCGCTGGTTACTGTGCTGTCGGCAATGGGAGAACGATTGGTATGGCTTCCCGAATACGACAAGGTTGCAGCGTGGTTGTCGGATAACAACGGTAAGGGACTTTTGCTGTTCGGTAATTGCGGACGCGGAAAATCCCTGATAACCCGCTACGCCATTCCCATGCTGTTGCGCAAGTTCGCTAATCGAATCGTTACGGTCGTGGACTGCGGAGCGCAGGACGTATGTATCGACGAGGTATTAAAACGCAAGTTCATCGCATTGGACGATATAGGTGTAGAGGTGGATCGCGTCGAATTCGGTACACGCCGGAATGTGGTAGTCGAGATCGTGAACAAGGTGCAGGATAACCCCGATCGGATGGTTATAGCTTCCTCAAATCTGTCGGGTGAAGGCATCAAGGAACGCTATGGTGACCGGATATATGACCGTATTAAATACCTGTGCTATCGTGTTGCGTTCAATGGAAACAGTCTGCGCAAATGAGGCACGTTGAATCTCGTATACAACAGTCGTTCGTCCGCTGGTTCCGGATGCAATATCCGTCCTATGCACTATGTCTGACGAGTGTCCCGAACGGCGGACTCCGGAGTAAGACCGAAGCCGCAATCATGAAGGCCGAAGGTATGACGGCCGGTGCTGCGGATTTGCTTCTGCTCGTTCCGAGGGGCAAATACGGATCGCTCGGTTTGGAGTTCAAGACACAGGCAAAGGGCAGTCGTCAGAGTGCCGTACAGAGAAGATGGCAGGAATCCTTTGAGGCTGCGGGGAACAAGTATGTTGTAGTTCGCACGCTCGAAGATGCTATTTCTGCCGCAAATCAATACATGAATCCGGATAAACAAATTTACCACAATGGAATCAACGAAACAGATTAAAATCGAAATCCGCAACCGTTGGACGGGCTCGGTCGTATTTGAATACACGAAAGAGGGAAACACAATCACCGAAACGGTTTTGGACGCTATTAGGCGCGGTGCTGATCTGCACAGTGCCGACCTGTGCGATGCCAACCTGCGCGGCTCCAACCTGCGCTGTGCCAACCTGTGCGATGTCGACCTGCGCGATGCCGACCTGCGCGGTGCCAACCTGTGCGGTGCCGACCTGTACGGTGCCGACCTGTGCGATGCCAACCTGCGCGATGCCGACCTGTGCAATGCCGACCTGCGCGGTGCCAACCTGTGCGATGCCGACCTGCGCGGTGCCAACCTGTACGGCGCCGACCTGCGCAGTACCGACCTGCGCGGTGCCAACCTACGCGATGCCAAGGGATGTTATCTATCATGTCCGACCGAGGGTAGTTTCATCGGTTGGAAAAAAGCCTCTGGGCATATCGTAAAGTTACGAATTCCGGAAGATGCACGGCGCAGTTCGGCAACGGGACACAAATGCCGTTGCGATAAAGCATACGTCATGGAGATTCAGAATATGGACGGCACCAGGGCAACTGAGGATACCGTTCGTTCCGACAATGACAAAAACTTCGTCTACACCGTCGGTGCCACAGTCGAAGTTCCGGATTTCGACGATAACAGGTGGAGCGAATGTGCACCGGGTATTCATTTCTTCATCGATCGCAGAGCAGCGGTGGAGTACCAATGACGCACGGTTCTCTATTAAATTGATTAAATCTATTAAATTGATTAAAAATGAAAGTCATCGTATCCTTTTCAGGCGGTAAAGACAGTCTTGCGGCGTTGCTTTGGACACGCGAACATATCACCAATAATTTCACGACGGTGTTCTGCGATACGGGTTGGGAACACCCACTGACTTACGAGTACATCCACCGCATTGCCGACAAGCTGCACCTCGACCTGGTAACATTGAAGTCGAAGAAATACGACGGGATGGTCGATCTTGCGCGGCAGAAAAAGCGTTGGCCCTCGGTGCGGGCGCGGTTCTGCACGGAAGAACTCAAAATCAAACCGACGATCGATTACGTGCTGGACGAGGTTCAGGACAATATGTTGATGATTCAGGGCATCAGAGGCGCGGAATCCCCGGCGCGGGCCAAGATGTCAGCGCAATGCACGTATTTCAAGTACTATTTCGAGCCTTATGGCTATGACAAAAACGGTAAGCCAAAGAAGCACAGTTACCGAGGCAAGGAGGTACGAGCATTTCGGGCGCAGTTCGCTGACGATCTGTTACGGCCTGTGTTCGACTGGTCGGCACAGCAGGTGATAGATTATATCCTTGCCGCAGGGTTGGAGCCGAACCCGCTCTACCGGATGGGATACAAGCGTGTCGGGTGCTGGCCGTGCGTGATGGCTAACCAACGGGATATTCTCAATATATCCCGCCAATCGCCGGAACGGATCGATTACATTGCCAAGATTGAGCAGGAATTACAATGCGGCGACCGGTTGCGTTCTGAGTTTTTCGGGTCGGACAAAATCCCCGCCCACGCGATCACCAGCGGCGAGAAATATCCGACGATCCGCGATGTCGTGCGTTATGTCAAGTGGCAGAACGCGACGGGCAGTTTGTTCGACGACGACACGGCCACGAGCTGCATGAGTTATTACGGATTATGCGAATGAACAGTGGCGTTGCAGATTTTCGAGACGATAAATGAATACGAGAAATTATGAAAATGGTAACATTGGGAATCAGGTGGAGTGAATTATTCGGTGAGCATAAAGGAGATATGTCCGATAAAATGCGCCGTTCGCGCTGGGAAACATGGAAACAGTTGAGCCGAGATCACGGTCGTTTTGAAAGCATTGCCTGGTGGAGTACTCCCGAGGAACTTTGCTTTAATTGTGAACATTGCGACGGTGACTGGTGTAGATTTCAGTCGCTTCCTTGCACCGTAAACCCGATAACGACATTCTCGAATAACGAAATAGGCTTGGCTTGTATGGGTGTAGGTTATCGCAATAAACAACTACAATTTGAATTCATATGAAAACGTGTCCTCAAAAACGGTTGGCCCGCTGATGCAATCATCGGGCGATTTTCAAGAGTGTGGAATTCGAAAGTTATAAAGGATGAAAAAGATTATGTTCAACGACCGCTACGGCTTGACGAAGGCGGTCATCGAGAGTCGAAAGACCATGACGAGGCGGTTAGCCGATCCCAAATCGAAATATGAGGAATTGCGACTTTGGCAACCTTGTATAGAAATGGAATTTGGCTTATATGGCTATACCGAGAATGACGGGTGGGAATATATCGAACCGTATTACTTTGTCGGCGAGGTCGTGGCTGTGGCGCAGAGTTATAGAGACGTGTGTGCCAGTGGTTTCGAACCAAACGCCGCCATATTGCGCCTCTTTGAAGATCAACGTCTGGCAAGTTGGTCAAATAAGATGTTCGTTAAGGCCGAGTTGATGCCGCATCAAATCCGCATCACCGGAATCAAGTGCGAGCGGTTGTATGATATTTCGGAGGCTGATTGCCTTAGGGAGGGAATTCGGTATTTGCCCCAAATTGGCAATTTTTACTTTGAAGATATGCGCCGAGAAGAGGGCTTCTATTTTGACGATCACCGCGAAGCCTTCGCTTCGCTGATCGACAAGGTGTCCGGCCGTGGAACATGGGATCGGAACCCGTGGGTGGTGGTTTACGAATTCGAATTGGTGAAATAGTATGGAGTTTACAACACCGTGCTTTGTCCGTGTCGAGGATGCGGAAAAGCGAAAGGAGCTGACCGAATGGCTGAAGGGAATCGGGTATCACGTCTGCTCCTGCTGCCTATTTGACGGCTGTAACACCCTGCATTGCAGAGGGATTGATCGGCTTAAAATCGCTTACGAGGTGCACGGGATCTGCGACTACGACGAGGAAACCCGATATTCCATCGACCAGTTCAAGGCTGAAAATGTTGCCAAAGGACACCCAGCCATAGACTGCGGCGAGAATATCGAGCTGTTTAAGGCATTGGCGGCGATGAACGACGAGAACGATTACATGCAGTGGTATGTAAACGAAATTACGGATAGATGGTCACTATGTATCGGTATGGATCATGTTGAAGACGATCCGATCATATCTAAATGGGAGGGACTTGCTCGGCATAAGGCCACCGCCGAGGAGATTATCAAACATTTCAAGAAATAGCGAGATTCTGGCAAAATCTCGAAATAATTACAAAAAAAATTGGAGACTATGAGAGAAATTAAATTCCGAGGCAAACGCCCTGATACAATGGAATGGGCTGTCGGTAGTCTTGTGGAGTGTTTTAATGGGAAAACTGGCATTGTTTCGATGACAAAATATTCGGAAGAGAATGGAATAAAGGCAATCATTGACGAAGTTTACCCCGATACAATCGGCCAGTACACGGGTCTGAAAGACAAGAACGGTGAAGAAATTTGCGAAGGGGATGTACTGACCGATAAGTTCGGGAGCATCGGAGTGGTCGAGTGGCGAAACTGTGGGTTCGTTGTGAACTTCGGCGACGTGGATATTTTTCTTATTTCCGATTGCTTCGACGATTCCTATCAAATGTGGGCAATCGGCAATATGCACGATAACCCAGAATTACTGAAAGGAGTAGAATAATGAAAAGTGAAAGAGCTGAAAATTACTTGTACGATCACGAGTGCAGCTATCCGTATAGCGGGTATGTGACAATGCAGGATGCCGAAAGGATGGCAGGACTTGCCGAGCAAGAAACCGAGGAGCGGATGCGTGAAAAGGCAATAGAGGCATTCAAATCCTCATGCAAATATAAGGACGGTTGTGACGGGAGCGGTAGGGTGTGCGACCCTGCGCTGTGTGAAGATTTGAGATCATTTATCCAAAAATTGGATGAGATATGAAAGCGATTAAGGAAAGGGCAAAAAAGTATGCTCGAAAAGTGTGGCGTGGTGGGACGAGAGAATACGGCAGTCACATGAAGTTAACTGAATGTGACTTTATTGCAGGTGCCCAATCCGAGCGGGAAGAATTGACCCGCTGGCGTAATCCGAATGAGGAACTGCCGGAAAATAATTCGTGTGTTTTGATGAAAGTCTCGGACGGCGAACATGAGCGAATTTATCTTGGAGCCCGCCAAGATGATGTGTGGATGTGTGATGGAGGCTATTCCTTCTGCCAGAATGCAGAAGAGTGTCTCGGATACGATGGTGTGGTTATCGGCTGGCGACCGATTTACGAAAACGAATAGAACGATGGACATCTTGACTCCACATGACGGCGTGACGAACGATAAGATAGCCAAAGCGCAGATCGAGGCCGTCGAACGAAAGCAGAACGAATACAAACTGATCGGACAGATGGTTCGGGTGCCCGGTCATACCCTCTATAAATTCAATACGGTTACGCGGACAGCGTCGAGAGCAGAAGTGGAGGTGTCGGCCTATTCGTGGCTGAATCCTAAGAACATGAAGGTCGAGAGCGACCGCAAATCGCGTGTCAAGGTCGAAAAGGACTGTTACTATGAGCAGGCATTGAACATGAAGAACTTCATCAAGCGTCTGCGCCGGCGGGGTATCGTCGGAATGGACGAGGAAGTGAAACTCGAAAGGTAGGGAACCATGAAACCCAGAGATGAAAAACGTTACACCCGTCCGGTCGGCGAGCGGTTCGTGTATGAAGGCGAGACCGTAGAGGTTGTAGGGTATGATCGAAATAAAGAGGGATGTGCATGTTGGGATTGTGCGCGTTTTGGCAATTGCTCTTACAACGAGATGACAGGCAGCTGTCGTTGGTACGAACGAGAGGATGGGACGGATGTAATATTCCGGAAAGTAGAACAGGTGTAATTGTTTGATATAAAAAGAGGCGATCCCGAAGAATCACCCCTCACCCAAGAACAAAGGTAGTAATTAATTCGGGATTTGCAATGAACCATTTTATCTCAATTCAGGCCGCAGCCGATGAGTACGGCATTTCGACACGTTGGATATGGAAATCGATTCGGGTGGATCGGACACTCGGCGCCGTTGTCCGCAACGGGCGGGTCTATCTGCGCCGCATCGAGTGGGAGGCATTTGTCGAACGGCATCCCCGACTGATCGAAGAGTGGCACGATTTACATGCACACCGACAACACCGCTATATCGGGCAATGAAAAAGAGCGAAAAGTTGAAAGAATCGTCTCCCCGATAGGCGATCTTTGCATATATGGGCAAGCTCACGATCAAACAGGAAAAGTTTTGCAATAAGTACCTCGAATGCGGTAATGCGTCCGAGGCATATCGCTATGCTTACAGATGCTCGAACATGAGCGATAACACGGTATGGAATAATGCCTATCTGCTATTACAAAACAGCGAGGTTGCAGCGAGGATCGAATATCTGAAAACTCACCTTGCCGAGGCTGCGGGCATCTCGGCCTTGCAGATCATCCGCGAGCACCAGAAGATCGCCTTTTCGGATGCGACCCGCATTCGTAACGGCTGGATGTCGCTTAAAGAGTTCGAGTCGCTTACGGACGACGAGAAGGCATGTATAAAGTCGATCAATACCAAACAGGTCAAACGGATCGCTTCGTATGGCGATGAGATTGTCGAGGAGTTCGTGAAGATCGAGTGCTACGACAAGCAGAAGAGTCTCGACAGCATCATGAACATGTTGGGTTACGCAGCGCCGAAGGAGGTGAAACTATCCGGAAAGATAGAAAATCCTGCCGTCGCTCCCGTCGTCATTCAAATAGACGCGGAGGATGCGTTGTCGATCGAAAAAACACCGCCTGCCGATGCATCGTCTGCCTGACATCCGCACCTATCGGGGGAAAGTGTATCGTTACCTCATGTATCGGTACATGCAGTACAGGGAACAGGATGCGGTGTTGAAGATTTTTAATGAAGGGTCGAGCCGTTCGGGGAAGACCTACGATGCCTTCGATTTTCTGTACGACATCTGTACGCTCGCACTATCCCCGCTCAATATCTTCGTATATCGAAATACGGCGCAGGCCTGCAAGGAGATCACCCTTGCCGATTTCCGCAAGAAACTGACCCTGCGCGGCGTCTACGATCCCGATGCGATGCGCAGCGAGAAGCAACATCCCGACTACTATATCAACAACTCCGTGATCCATTTCCGCGGATCGGACAGAATGGATAGCCGTGAAGGACACGATTGCGACATCATCTACATCAACGAGATGCTGGACGACATCTCGAAGCAGCAGTACAAAAATATCACGATGCGCTGCACGACGATGGTCATCGGCGACTGGAATCCCAAATATACCGAACATTGGGCCTTCGAACTGGAAGGGCAGCCGCACACCTATTTTACGCACACGACATACAAAGACAATCCGTTCTGCCCGCCTGGGGTTATACGAGAGATCGAATCCTATGAACCTACACCGGCGAACATTGCTGCGGGCACGGCCGACGAGTGGCGATGGAAAGTCTATGGATTGGGAATCCGTGCGGCGAAAGAGGGCCTTGTCTATCCGAATATCGACTGGATCGATGAATTTCCGTCCGACCTGGAAAGGGTCGTGTTCGGCCTCGACTTCGGATTTACGAACGATCCTACGGCACTCGTCCGTCTGGGGCTTCGGGGGCTTGATCTATACATGAAGGAAGAGTTTTATGCCCCCTGCTCCGATTCGGCCTTGCTCTATGATGCGATAGAGGGGACAGTCGGGCGGATGCCCATATTCGCCGACTCGGCGGACAAATACGCTAAAAATCCCGACTCGATGGTCGACGGCCTGCTGCTGCGCGGGCTCAGCGTGGTGAAGGCGAAGAAATATGCCGGTTCCGTAACGGACGGAATTCACATGGTCAAATCGTTCCGCCTCCATATCGTCCGAAGCCGTAATTTCCAAACCGAGGCCAATTCCTATGTGTGGGATTCGGTGAACGGCATTACGATCAACCAGCCGATCGACAAATTCAATCACTTGTGGGATGCGGCCCGATACGCTGTAATGGAGTATCTCTATTGGGTCTGCAACCGCCGAAAATGAAAAAACAGCGAAAAGTTCGGAGAACCCTCTTTTATCGCCCTTACATTTGCTTCAAAGGCTATGTGCAATGAGATTCAGCTTGAAGTGGCGAAGTAAAAGTCAGGACTTGACGACGAAATCGGAGTGCGGAACTCCGACAGCGGAGGAACAGCGGTTCGTCTCTGTGCGCGATTTTCTCTCGGCAATGGGATTGGGCAGCGGTAGTACGACCAACTGCGACACCGTTGCCGGACAAACTATCGCTTACGCACGGTGCAGCGCGTTGTTTTCGGTCGTGACCAAGAAATCCGCGGCAATTCGCAACGCCCGCTGGTGGGCTGTCGATCCGTCGGATGACGCTCGCCAGGTCGCAGGTCGCACGGAGGAACTGAACAGGTGGAAGCATCCGAATGACTTTCAAACGATCGAGGATTTCACGGCGATGATCGAAGCCTTCAAGGATATTTACGGAAAAGCCTATATTCTTCGCTGGGAGCCGGTCGGTGTGCCCACGGCCTACGAACTCTACGTGATTCCGAATCCGCTTGTTGAGGAGGTGACGACCTCCGAATTCACCGGTTTCCGGCCCGATCCGCAGATCGATTATTATATGGTTTCGATCAACGATTATCAAATTCGTGTCGATCGGGATCAAATGTTCGTCGTGCGGGATTCGGTCTATAATCCGAATATCTTCGGAGCATCGCAGTCGCGTCTGTCAGCCTTGCAGAACGCCGTCAATCCTTTCGTGTCGTCATTCGAGGCGCAGAACGAACTCATCATCAACAGAGGGGCATTGGGTATCATCTCGTTGAATAGCGAGGATTTCCGGACATCCGTGTTGCCGGAGAACAAGGAGGATCGGGAGCAGGCACAAGCGGCCCTGCGGCGATACGGCGTGATGAAGGGCCAATATAAGTACATCGTGACCGGATTGAAGGCTGCTTTCGTGCAGATTTCGGCCAACATGAAGGACATGAATCTCACGGAGGTGCAGCGCAATGCCAAGAAGGAGATCGCCGATGCCTATCAAGTGCCGTATGTACTGATCGACACCGAAGGTACGACCTATGCGAATCTTACGGCGGCCGAGGTCAAATTGTACAACGATGCGATCAAACCGGATGCAGAGCAAATATCGGAGGTATTGAACGCGGCGCACGGGTTCGACGGATTCCGCATCGTTCCCTATTTCGATCACCTGTCGATCTTCCAGGAAGCGAAGCGGCTGTATGCCGACTCGCTGACGGCGGCCGTGACGGCTGCCAGCAACGCGATCGCCTCCGGTCTCATTACCGAGCAACAGGGGAAAAACATCATTGCAAACATTCTGGAATAATGAACAAACTACTGTATAAAAAAGTCATGAGCCGCGGCGGGGCTTTCAAGCAAGCGCCGATATTGAAGGCCGATGTCGTGGACGAGGAGAAACACATCATCCTCGTGAAGTTCTGTTCGTTCGGAACGGTCGATTCGGACGGCGACATGCTGATGAAGGGCTGCATCAGCAAGAGTATTCAGGAGCGCGGGCCGGAGTCTGCGACGAACCGGAAGATACAATTCCTGTGGCAGCACGAGACGAAGAACCCGATCGGCCGCATCCTGTCGATCCAGGAGAAGGACGACGGCGGATACGCCACGGTGCAGCTCTCGGATTTCGATGCCGTGCCGGACGCTCGCCGCGCATGGGTGCAGATGCACGAAGGGGTGCTCAACCAGTTCTCGATCGGCTATCGGTATGTATGGGACAAATGCGTTTACGATCCCGATCTCGACTGCCTGATCGTGAAGGAGATTATTCTGCACGAGATTTCGGTCGTCACCTTCGGCGCCAACGAGCACACGGAGTATATCGGCGACATGAAAGCCTTGGACGACATGGAACGATATGTCAAGGCATTACGGGAGACCGCGCCCGATGAATACGAAAAAGTACACAACAGAATACTGTCGATGTTCAAAGCCGAGCCGGCCCCCGCGCCACTCACTTCACGCAGTTCGGTATTCGAAAAATTAGGTCAAATCAAAAACTGAAAAACATGGTATTCAAATTCAAGAAATTCGAACTGCCCGACAGCGGGGAGTTCTCGGATGTGGATCGCAAGGGCATGGAATTGCTCGGCAAGCACATCAACGACCAGCTCGAAATGCTGGCCGAGGGGATCAAATCGGAGGAAGAGATCGTCGAGTCGGTAAAATCGTCGCTCGGGAAACTGGGCGTGTCGGCCGAGAAGATCGAGGAGATCGAGAAGGCTCTCAAGGAGCAGGGGAGCGAGATTCGCCGTTCGATGAGCGGCAGCGCCGGCAAGGGCCGCACGATCCGCGAGCAGATCAAGGCGTTCCTTTCGAGCGACGAGGCGAAACGCGCTTTCGCGGAGAAACGCAATACGGCGCTCGAACTGGAGATCAAAGCGGCTGCTACGACGATCACCGTGGCGGCCAATACCGCGGCGGTTGCAGCGCTCAACACCGAAGTAGACCGCACTATCCATTACGCGCCGAGCGAAGACACGCGCGTCGTAGAACGGTTGTTCAAGGGCTCGACCAACTCGCCCAATATCACATGGGTGGATCGCAAGCCCGGCAACGGCGCTCCTGCATTCATCGCCGAGGGGGCCTTGAAGCCCGCTATGGACTGGTCGTATGTCCCTGAGACGTCGACGGCGAAGAAAGTGGCCGTATCGGCCAAAATCTCTTACGAGATGCGCGACGATTTCGACTATATGCAGTCGGAGATCGACAACATGCTGCGCACGTCGCTCGTTCAGGAACGCACGAAACAGCTGCTCACCGGTAACGGCACGGGCGTGAATCTCAAAGGCATCTTTACGGCTGCTGCTACCTATACGGCCACCGCGCTCGACGGGACGGTCGAAATGGCGAACAAGGCCGATGCGATCCGCGCAGCGATCCTCCAGATGCGGAACCAGAACTTCTATCCCGACGTGGTGATGCTCAACCCTTCGGATCGGGCCTCCATCGACCTGACGAAGGATTCGACGGGTCACTACATCTCGGACGAGCTGTTCCGGCTCATCCGCGGGGTGGAGATCGTGGAATCGACCTACGTCAAGGCCGGCGATTTCCTCGTTGCCGATACGAGCAAATGGAACGTTCGCCCGTACAAAGGCATTCGCGTCGAATTCGGGTGGGTCGACGACGACTTCCAGAAGAATCTCTTCACGGTCATCTGCGAGGAGCGCTTGCACTCGTACTTCGCATCGGTCGATCAGGGGGCGTTCGTCAAAGGCGCGTTTGCGACCATTATCGCCGCCTTGCAGAAACCGGCTGCCGATTCTTCGAAGGTGGCAGCCTAAGTCAAACACGTTAAACGAAAAAGAATATGGAAACGAAAGAAGAAAAGACCAATGTGGACTTCAACGATCGCGTGACGGTCTACGGAACCGGCGGCCCCGGCAATACGCTGGAGAAGGGCAAAGCCTATGAGGTGCATCCCGTACATGCCAAGACGCTCATCAAGTTGGGCCGCGCCACCGAGAAACGGGTGAAGTAATTTCAGGACGCAGGGGTTTGATCGCCCCTGCGCCCGCTAAATACATTTTCCATGATTATCGACAATACCTATTTCGAAAAGGATCCGATCTACATCTCCGGCATCGCCAATCGGAAGGACGACAAGCCGACGGCGCTCGCTCAGGCACTCATCGATTCGGCGAACTCCTACATCGCCATTTACGAGCCGAGATTCCTCCGCAATCTGTTGGGTGAGGCACTGGCAGAGACGGCGGAGGAGAATCCGCAGATCGTTGCGCTGCTCAGAAACGAAGCGGTCAAGACCTCGCCCATTGCGAACTATGTCTATTTCTACTGGCTGCGCACGCATACTACGGTCGGCACACCGGCCGGCGAGAAGGTGCAGCGTGGGGAATATTCGGACGAAGCGAGTCCGCGCATCCGCGCCGTAGAGGTTTGGAACGATATGGTGCGCCAATGCTGCGCTCTGCGGCCGAAGCTCGTCGAACTGGGGGCCGTGCCGGACTATTGTTCGGCAATTTTCGAACCCGCAAACTTATTCGGATTATGATCGTCAAATCGACCGATACCGTTCGGGACATCATCATCGGCAGGGCGGCATTGTTCAACCTCGAAAGCCGTAGGTTTGCAGAAGAGATCAAGAGACGGGCGGAACCGGAATGCTGTGTACTGCATCGGCGGTGGCTGCCGGACAGGCGTATTGCGGCCCGCGATCCGAAACACATGACGATGCGCGATCTGGCGGTGCTGAACGCGACGAACCGCTCCACCGATTACTTCGTCAACGTGTTGTCGCAAATGCTCGGCATCCCGAAAGAGAAGGTCGCGGATTTGCGGTTCATCCGTGCGTACCGCTACTTTCTGCACTGCATGGACACGCTCGCGGCCATCTCGAAGAGATTCGCCGATCTGAAAATCGAACCGACCGACGAGGAGCGGCAGGCGCAGATCGACCGCCCCGACCGAGGCATCGCCGCCGTGGTGCGCAAGTACGTGCAGATCATGAACGGCGCCGTATCGCCCGCGTCGGTCTACGGCATGGAGTGGAGCGTCGTCTACGAAGCCTTCGAGTCGACGACGAACGACGTGATCGAGCAGCGCAATCTCAGCAGGATACAAACCTCTAAAATCAAAAGAAGATGACCGACAACAAGGAATACGAGTACAGGGTCGTCGGCAAGGAATACGAGTACAGGGTCGTCGGGCAGACGCCGCCGGCCCGCCGTATCGTGGGAGTGAAGATAAACTCGCTGAACGACCATATCGACAAGGCCGCCGGGGCGTGCGGCTTCGGTTCGTATATCTATGCCCGCCTTAAAGAGACGAACTACATCCTGGGAACGATCACGGAGTATCCGGTCGTCGTGCGGCAATTCTTCGAGATGATCACGCCGACGGATCTCGATGGCGTCTACAAGCGCGCCTCGAAGTTCCTCTTCTGCGGCGACCTCGGCGAAGCGGAACCCGATACCGCGACGCAGGTCATGCCGATCGTCGAGGAGATGATCGACCGCTCGGCGGAGTTTTTCGAGGCATTGCGGGATCGGGGAGTCGAGGTGCAGGTCACGAAGATCACCCCGTTCGCCGCCCGATTCGATCAGCTGGTCTGCGGAGTCGAATGCGAGGCGACGATGACCTATTCGACCTGCAACAATGGATAGGATCGACAAGATACTGCGCTATTTCGATCCGCAGCGATTCATCGAGGTGTGCGAAGCGCGGTTCGATACGCTGCGCACGCAGGTCGTGGCGAATCTGCAAACGAAGACGGGCAGCAGCGGAAAGCGGGTCAACAGCCTCGGCGTGCCGGAGTGGGCCACGGGCGCGACGGCGGCATCGCTCCAAACGCAGGTCGAACAGAACGACGACGGTTTCGAAGCGGCGTTCGTCGGCCGGCAGGGGATCGCCGGCGTCGATGAGGGGTATTCTGCGGGCGATGTGCAGGCGCAATACGCCTCCTTCGATGCCTTTCTCCTTGCGATCGAACGATGGGCGCAGGCCAAAGAGGGGCTCTACGGCATCGAGGAGATCGACGCCTACGCCGTGGCGGCGAACGTATGGAGCAAGGGCACGGTGCTCTACCGCGAGGGCGGCGGTACGGAGATTCTGTTCGACCTGTTGCAGCCGGCCGTGGACGACATCGACCGGCAACTCTCCGAGCAGCTCGGCCGCAGCGTGTTTACGATGTTGAATGAAACAATCAGTGATTATGCCTAAATATAGATTAACACCCGCCATTTCGCTGGCGAGAAACTACAATACGGTCGGAGTCAGCGAAGCGCCGACATACAATGCGGCCGTTGTCAAAGTCGGCGGCTATACGTTGGTGCGTTCGATCATCAACGGTTCGGCCGTATTCCCGATGGACGATCTGTTCGAAATCATCGCACAGGACGGGAATGCGCAAACGACGATCAGCCTCGAAGTAGACGGGCAGGCGATTGCCTCGTCGCCGCTCTATCTGCTCAAAGGGGCGTCGGCGCGCGCGATGACGAACAATGCGCAGGCCGATACCCCGATCAGCTGGCCCCAGCCGTCGAAGATCGTGGTCTTTCCGGCGTTCGATTACAGCGAGCAGATCCTCGTCAACTCCTATACGGGCGCCATGCAGGACTTCGCGTTCACCGATGCCGACAGCGGCCGGCGGGAGGTCTATTCGCGTGTCGATCCCGTGTTCTCCCTTCCGATGACCTTCTTCCGCGAATTCGGAGGCGGCGAGCGGCAGTTGATCGTCTCGACGGGCGGCACGACCGGCGCCGTGAAGAGCGCGCGTATGACGGTCGTGGTGAATCCTTGCGACAGCGGATCGTTCGTGCGCTGGCGCGATGCAACGGGATTGATGCGTTACTTTCTCTGGCATCCGACCGAGCGCGTCGACGACGTATCCGAAGACGAGACCTTCGAAACGCTCTCCGAGAAACTGACACCCGAACGCCACCGCACGATCACGGCGACCACGACCCATACGCTCCATAGCGGACTGGTCGACCGTGAACTGTTCGACCTGTGCGCATCGATTCTCTCCGGACGGGAGGTGCAGCTGTACGACGCCCGGCGGAAGGTGTGGATCGACGCCTATGTCGAAGACGGCGACATCTCGCGGACGAATGCCTGCATGCAGGACTGCGTGGTAGAACTTTCGATAAAGCACTTGACGCTATGACGAAGGAACTCTACATAAACGGTCAGTTGTGCGATCTGGAAGATACTCCGTCGCTGATCTTCCAGTCGCCGGTCTTCAACGATCTCGACGTGATCCAGAGCAACCGCAGCGCGGAGATCAATCTGCCGCTGACGCCCCGCAACCGCAAGGCCTTCGGTCTGATCGACCGCATCGACATCTTGGACGATTCGGCGGTATACGGGAAGCATTCGGCAGCGTACTACCTCGGCGGCTTTCCGGTCTTCACGCGGGGGTATGCGATGGTTACGGACGTAACCGACACGATCAACATCACACTCGTGTGGGGCAACATCGACAACTTCCAGCCGTTGTTCGACGCTTCGCTGCGCGATCTGCGCGAGCAGATCATCGAGGTGGCGGGAGCGGATTATGTCGAGTGGAACGAAGATACAAGCTATTTACTTAGGAATAGCCCGATTTCTCCGTATACCGGTTTTATCGCAGTTGATTTCGGCGCATCGCTTATCGAATATGCAAAAGACTCTTCCGGTAACTGGTACATACCCAGAGAAAGCCGCCAATACTGGAAATATACGCATCCGTCTATCTACGTGGAAGCCGTATTAAACGCAATAGAACGGTACCACGGAATTATAATAGAAGGCAAAACTGCACTAAGTCGAATAGACGGTCATGATTTGTTAATTCCGCTCGTGTCGAAAAACTCAGGGCCGGATAGCTGGTACTCGGATCGGTTCGAGGCAAGTTCCGCCTATTTTACGAATAGCGATAATGGATATTATCCGCTGTTTTTCGACGAGGAAAATGCGACTTGGGACAAGAGGGGGATCGGTATCAAGGTGAAGATAGATAGCCCAGCTTCCGATGACATCGTATTCTACAAAGAGTTCTATATTGCCAATACGAAAGTAGTAGACGTGTCTATACTTAGTTATGACGGGAAGACTATTGTTTTTAACGGACATCGACGGGATGCGACGAAACCTGTCACATTGCGTCTTGCCGGCCGCAAAACAGATGATACAGAACAGGTGTTGCTCGAAGTGTCCGACATTGGGGAATTCGGTAATATTACCCGCTTTTCACTCAGCGACATTTTCGATAAAAAAGAGGTAAACGTCGAGGAATACAATGTGGTCTGGTGGAGTTTGGAAAATTTCGTTACGAACGGCGGCAACAAAACCTACGTGTCGGCCCGATTCATCATCACGCCCCATTTCGACGACATCCAATTCCCCTCTCCGTTTCCGATAGCCGAGAACCTGCCGGATATGACGCACGCGGAGTTCCTGTCGGCATTGATGACAATGGCCGGACTTTTCGCCTATCCGGACAGTTCGGATAGCAATACGATCCGCATGATGTCGCCCGATCAGTTCTATAATTCGACGGAGACGATCGACTACGATTACCGCATCGTCGGCTCGGGAGACAACCGGACGCCGAACACGCAGACCGACAGACGAATCGTCGACAGTCATCTCGACGCAACGATTCAGGATTGGAGCCGCAAAGTGATTCTGAACGATCGGGGCGAAATCTGGCGGCCGGAGGGGACGGAGTTCACGATGGGGGATTATGCCCAGACCAACACGCTCGACTACGACAACGACGAGGACGCCGAGATGTTGAACACGCAGGGTATCATCTCCATCGACAACGAGAACATCGAGCTGGAGAACGAATTGGCATCGTTGGATTTCTCGGCTTCGACCAATCGTTTCTACAGCAATCCGAACAGCATCCACGACAAGACGACATTTGCCGTAGTTCCATGCTACGATGTCAAAAAGGATAAAGACGGAAATATCACCGATGTAACCTATAACGAGCCTTCACCTCGGATTCTCGCCTTGAATATAACGACATCCGACGGTTTGGCGCATTTCGAATACGGATACTTCCCCCGCACGATGTATTTCGGCGGGTCGGAGGGTATCGTGGCGAAACGGTATGCAGACTACCAGCGGATCCTGAAAAAGTTCCGCATGATTACGGTCTACGTCAAACTGACCGTGGCCGACATCTGCAATCTCGACTATACGCGGCGGGTTTACCTCGATGTATACGGATGCTATTTCGCCATCTACTCCGTCACGACCGGTGAGGACGGTATATGCGAGTGTAAATTGATCAAGCTGTAAAAAATAGAATAGCGATGATTAAAATACCGACAAGAGCAATCACAATGCCTACTACGGAGCTGCTGGATCCATCTTTTGGGCCAAAAGGAAGGTTTATATTCTCATTTTCATCTGATTTCAGAAAATGTTCCGTAAGTCGCCGTACATCGTTCGTCATTCCCCAGAGTTTGAAGAAAAGAACGATTTGCAGAATGCCGAATACCAGCATTACGATTCCGATGATTGCATAGATGCCTGTCATGATGATTGAGATTTGGTTAAGAACAAAGATATGAAAAATAAAACAACTTATCAAAATGGAAAACATTGATAAAATTATCAATATTCGCGTAAAATACTCGGATTTGATCAAGGGAATGTCCGAATCGGCTAAACGTATCGATACGCTCAACGACCGTATCTCCGAATTGAAGTCCGGTTTGAAGGGACTTAAAGCCGCACGCAAAGCCGGAACGATCGACAAGGAGGCCTATAATGAACAGGTAGCCCAAACGACGCAAGAGTTGGTTGCGAACAGGGAAGAGGTAAAGGCGCTTCAATCGGCGATGCGATTATACTCGCACGAGATTCAGGACAATATCAAAGAGGAGAAGAATCTCGAAGGTTCGGTAAATGGATTACGTGCATCCATTCGTAACCTTACGGCGGAATACAATGCACTGTCGGCCGCCGATCGAGAGGGTTCCGTAGGCAATGGGATAGCGGAGCGAATATCCAAGATGCAGGCGCAAGTCAGTGCGGCCGAACAGCGGCTGGGGAATTTCCGTTCGAATGTGGGTAATTACCAGTCGGCATTCAACGGGCTGAATGTATCGGTGTCGCAGATCGTCCGCGAGTTGCCGTCGGCCACAATGGGAGCGAATATGTTTTTCCTCGCCATCTCGAACAATATCCCGATGCTTGCCGACGAAATTAATAAACTTCGAGCTGCCAACAAACAGGCCATGAAGGAAGGCAAGCAGGGTGTGCCGATCCTTAAACAGCTGGGATCCGCTTTGTTCAGCTGGAACAGCCTTATATCTGTCGGCATTACCTTGCTCACGGTATATGGCAAGGACATCGTAAATTGGATAGGCAACCTGTTCAAGGGGAAAAAGACGATAGACGCCACGACCTTTGCAATGAATCAGATGAATGCGGCAATGTCGGAAGGTCGGTTGAACGCACAGTCGGAGGTTACAAAACTCAACCTCCTTTACAATGCGGCCACTGACCTAACAAAGCCTTACGAGGAACGGGCTACGGCTGTCCGAAAATTGCGGGAGGAATATCCGGCGTATTTCGGCAATATGGATACCGAGTTGATCATGACGGGACAACTAAAATCGCAGTATGACAAACTTCGGGCATCTATTATAGAAGTTGCGCAGGCGAGGGCGGCACAGTCTCTCATGGAGGAAAACGAAAAGAACCTGCTGCTGATAAAAAGCCAAGCTGGGGCATACGATGAGTATGTAGAGACTTTAGATAAATATAATGCCGCCCAGAAAGAATATTACAAGATGATGGGCGAAATTACAAAAGGGTTATCTCCAGAACAAAGGGCTGGCGCCTATCTTTTTGGCGTTCAATCATCAGAAAAAGCTATTTATGACGAGACAAAATCCCGTCTTGACGATCTTACAAAAATCATACGCGACGGTCTCGAAAAGGCCGGAGATGAAGGACAGGCCGTGTGGGATCGTATTCAGGATGAGTTCGACGGCGACATCAGGCGGTTTGTGGAATCGCTTGAGGCAGCCAATGCACGTCTTTCGACAGAGGCTGAGAAGCTATATACTACCCTCACACCCGACGAACTGAATAAAAATTCACCCCAGAACGTAACAGCCACACCGGAAGTAGAAGCCCCCGACTTGCCGAACTGGCGGGCGGAATTAGATGCTTGGATTGAAGGCGTGCGGGAGCAAATCGCCAAAGGGAACGTGAAAATTGCGGGTGAGTTCGAGAAGTTGGCGGCCGATATTGCGAAGGAGGCAGACGGTATCGATATGGACTTGGCCCGACGTATGCAAGAGACGTTCAAGGCGAAAGAGGATGAATACAACAACCGCATCCTCTCGGCCCGACTTTCCGGTGGGGACGAAGCCGCGCAGAATGAAACCGTTGCCATTCTTCGGGAACAGTTGGCCGAATTCGATTCGTATGCCGCAGCGTACCGAGCAATGGGGGATTCGGCTATCGAAATAGACAACCGCCGGCTTGAAATGCTCATTCGCCTGCATGACGAAATGAATAAAGGCGCCCAAAAAGAGGCGCAGAGCATGCGAATGAGTTTCCAAGCCGCCAGCGATCTCGCGGGTGCGCTGGGTGGCTTGGCAGAAGAAGCTGGGGCGAGCGCGCCGGTTGTTGCAATGTTAGGTATCGCACAGGCTATCGCGTCAATGGGTGCAGCGTTAAGCAAGGCTTTTTCATCCAGTGCAACTGTTTGGGACGGTATTGCGGGTGCTGTCGCCGCCATATCGACAATTACAACCATTATATCTCAAATAAAGTCGTTGAATAGTACTGCGGCCGAGGAGGGCGCGAAATACCACTATGCCCGCGGCGGTCTTGTGACCGGCCCCGGCACGGGTACGAGCGACAGCATCGCTGCGCGGCTGTCCAACGGCGAGGCCGTGATGACGGCCCGTGCAGTCGTGGATTGGGGGCCGGTGCTCTCGATGATGAACGTGTCGAGCGGCGGCAACGCCATTCCGACGCGGCATCTTCCGGAGAAGAGTTCGGGGATGCGTCAGATGGAACAGATGTTCGAGCGCGTGATGCGCCGGCTTCCGAACCCTGTCGTGACGGTCAGGGATATAAACAACGGTCAGCGGCGGGTCAAGGTGCAGGATGAGACGGCGCGCTACGCCGGACGCAAAAGGTAAAAAACAGCGAAAAGTTCGGAGGAACCCTTCCTGCGTATCCTATATTTGCTTCAAACACGAATTAACTCTTTTATAATAAATTAAAAAAAACAATGGCAGAATGTATCAATGATCTGGCAGGCGATATCCTGCAAGATTGCAACACGGTCTATGGGGTGGGCGTCGAGAAGATTGCCTATCTTATCAAGAAGTCCGATCTGGACGAATCGGCGACGAAATACACCAAACCGAAGATCACCAAGATCGCACTCAAATCCGGCAAGAGGGCCTATCGGTTCTCGATTCCCTCCAAAACGCCCTACAACGGGCTGATCTACGAGGATCAGAACGCCGAAATCGGCATCGCCATCAACAAGACGCTGCCGCTGCGTATGCTGGCCGACAGCCCCGCGAACTCGCAGAACATCGAGGCGTTCAAGAACGAGGACTGGGTCGCTGTCTACGAGAACAAGGCGAAGGGTGCGGACGGCAGCCAGGCGTTCTGTGTGATCGGCTACGAACAGGGCGCATCGATGCAGAACGCGACGCTCGACAAGTACGGCGACGGCTACAACGGAGGTTGGGGCGGCGACCTGATCGAGCAGAACGCACCGACGCCGCAGATCTTCTTCGACGCCGGCGGTATCGACGCTTCTCGCGCCGCGCTGGAAGCATTGTGTACTCCGGCCGAGTAGGGGGTATGCAACCGTTGGACTGGCACATGGAGAGGTGCGCATCGGGCACCTCTCTGTGCATGGAAGAGAAGAAGCGGATCGAATCGGATTATCGGGAAGTGTTCGGGCGTCCGATGCTTTCCGATTTCAGCGGCCGGTGTCCCAACCGGTTCCGTGATGCGGCCGCGATGATCGCCTCCTATTTGCGGAAGGAGCAGAAAGGCGCAAACGGCGGTTACATGCTCAAATCCGGCGTCGTGATCCGCTATCGCGGAAAACTCTACACACACTTGAATCTGACGGCCGCAGCGGCTCGGCATCATCTCAGACAACATCCGTCCAACGTACACGATTTCCTGCGTCTGGGCGATCTACCCAAAACCGAATGACACTATGGCAAATTATAAGATCAAAGACTTACAGCAAGCTCAGACCCTGAACGGTGCGGTTGCGTTGGAGATTCAGGACGGGGATAGCATGTCCACCTTCGCCACGCTCGACCAGATCGCCGAGTTTCTGGGGAACACAACCCCTGTGGTGTTGTTGACCAAAGCCGACCCCATAGACGACAGCTATCTGCCCGATATGTCTGCCTCTGAAATCGCGGCAGCATACGATCGGATCGTTGCGGATCCGATTCACACGGTACCTGTTGTCAGGATTCCCGATAACGGAGGACAATACCTCGTACCGTCAGGATATGGAGTGCATGCCGATACGAAGGCCGTCATCGGATATTATGCATCGCAGACATACGTGCTCCCGTCCAGTCTTACGTTGACATCGGAAACATTTACCTTATCGAGACTGCCGTATACGGCATCATCGATGGAGTGGGCCGATCTGCTCAACAACACGGCCCTTCCCTCCGGTTATCTCGGCATCGATAGCGACAGTACGAGCGAAGAGATCAGTGCGGCCGTCGGGGGTGTAGATGCATTCAGAAAGTTATGCTCGAAGTTGCTCAGGCGAAACTGTATCGTCGTTGTGTCGACCGATCCCGCTGCGGCGAACAGGAGTGCATCTATTCCTGTGATAGTAGATGTAAAAAGGAGTGTTGGTATGCCACTGAAAATAACACTCGAAATCGAATATATATCTTCGGGGGAATACATTGCATTGACCATTACAGAGTCAGGAGGCACCTTTTCGGCGATGCGTACCTCTGTGTCCGTATCGGATATTCCCAATGCACTTGACGTCCTCGCCGCGTCGGATTGCAGCCTCGAAGCCCGGGTCTCGACCCTCGAACGGACGCTCACGGCTGTGCTGTCGGGCGCTGCCGTGATCCCCGCGTTGCAGGTCAGGGAGCTGGGCGTGTGGGGTTCGAACAACCTGATCCTGACAGGCAGCGGCGCCCCGACGAAAGCACCCGACCGTGCAGGCCAGCTCTACATCGACACCGCCTCGGGCGCCGTCTACAAATCCACGGGCAACGCGGCCGTGTCGGATTGGAAAAACCTCTAAAACCTCGATACCATGTCACAAGTAAATAAATATGCGGATCGTGCGGCGTATGCCTCCGACACGAATCGTTTGTCGACCCTTTCGGCCGTCTCGCTCATCGCCAGCGGCAACGAACTCATCTACGACGGTGTGAACGTCGTCGTGGGCAAGGATGCGGCCGCCGCGGGCGACTGCGCGGTCTACGACAAGACGGCCGGTGCGATCCGGTTCGTCAAGGGTGAGACCCTCTCGGCCGCACAGCTCCCCGAAAGCCTCACCCCGCTGGCCGTCGTCTATGCGCGGCAGGGCGACAAGGTACTGATCGTCTCGCTCGATAATGTCGCAAGCGAACTCCGTTGGGCGGCCTCTTACGAAGTAGCCTTGTCGGGTTTTGACCTCGCAACCGGAGGCACAATCGTATTAAGGATTGGTTCGGAAACCGAAGTGTCGATAACGTATGCCGCCGGAGGAACGCTCGCCGACCTCGTGAGCGCGACCAATACGGCATTCAGAACGACCCTGGCATATGGATCTCCTCTTACCGGTGCCGACAGAGGCGGCTGGGCGGCAGTTGCAGATGATGCAAGCGGTCGTATGATTATTACCGCGAATGGCTATATGTCATGGTGGGCGACCATTACCGTCATAAGCGGTGCAACAATGACCACGAGACCTGAAAACGTGGATTATCAGACGACGATAACGAGTGTACTAATCGAAGGGGAAACCGAATATATCCGCCGTAAGAACGGCGTTAACGCGACGAATGTGGGCTGTAATTTTGCAAAATTCCTGCAATCCCGTTCAGTCAACGGCGCAGTCCCGACCTCGAACGTGCCGCTCGGTTCGGCGACGATCGTCAATCAGGCATCGTTTGAGACCTCGGAGTTCTGCGCCGAGCTGCGGGCTGCCTATGCGGATTATGCGTCGTATCTCTTCGGCGAACACATGGCTGAGTATCCGTCCGCCTACGGAGCGATGCTGCGCGACGGCAGGACGAACACGGCAAAGATCGGCCGCCTGCGTTTCACCGATATTTACGGTCAGAGCAAACCCTGCTATCCGGCCGCTGCTACCGCTCTCGAATACGGCGTCGCGGTCGAAGGTGCGACGACAGGGCTCGAAGCGGGTGCATGGTGGTTGCCATCAGCGGAAGAGGTCTACTTGCTCATGCGTGATCGCGTGCTTGTTTCCACAGACGTAGAAAAAGACCCTGTAAACCGTACTTTGTTGCGCCTCAGTAAAGCTACTTGCTATGGGACGGGATATTACCCATGGACATCTTGTGAGTGTAATTCATCCAGTGTCTTCATATACAACGGCTCTACGGGCGAAGATGGTAACGGCAACAAGTATAGTACACGCAACGTGCGGCCCGTTTCCGCCTTGTAAAACGAAAATCATTATGAACATGGAAGAACTGCAAAAGAGAATCGACGCTTTGCAATCGCGGCAGCTGGCGCTGCGTGCGATCATGGCCTCCTCGGACGAGCGGGCTGCCAAATGTAGTAAGACGGGCGCATCGTTCCGAGAGACCTATCCCCGAGACTTCGCACGATACCAGGAGGCGAACGCCGAGTACAACCGAAACGAGATGACCCTCGCCGAGCTCGAAGCCGAGCGGATGGCGCAGCGCGAAGAGGTGGAATCACTGCATGTACACGACGCCTAACCTTTGAAATCGCTATGGAATATCTCCCCGCAATCATCAGTGCCCTCGGGACTATTATCGCTGCGTGGTTCGCCTATAACCAGTACAGCAAAAACAAGCTGACCGACCTGAAAATCGAGAAGTTCAAAAAGGACGAAGAGACGAAAAGCATCCGTCGGGCCGACAATTCGTCTATCGTGTACGGTGAGTTGTGGAGCGTCCTGCACGAGCTGGATGCCGATCGGGTCTATATCGTACAGCCGCATCCGCTCGGCAACGAGAGCCTGCTGTCCGTCTATTACGAGGTCAAGCGCAAAGGGGTGGAACCGATGAAACCGCACATGCAGGGCCTTCCGATTTCGGAGGTGCCGAAGTTCAGCAGCGATCTGGTGAAGAACCTCTTCCTCTACATCACGGACATCGACGAGCAGGTGAACGACAAATATGCGAAGTCCATCCTTTCGAGTTACGGATGTCGGGCGGCCATCATCAAACGGCTCAACGACAACCGCCACGACTGGATAGGCAGCATCTTCTGCGAGTTCACCCGCCCGCTGTCCGTATCGGAGGAGAATGCGCGGGAGATCATGCACACGGCGGCCATGAACATCCAATACCTGCTGCCCGAGTATCGATAACATATATTGTTTTAACCTTAGTACTGTAAAAACCATGAAAAAGCAAGTCAAAATCGCGCTCTGCGTGTCGGCCGCCGTCATTGCGCTGGTCGTTCTGTTCAATCTCCTGCCGAGCGGCATCCGCACCACGGCGACGCTCTGCGCAGGATTCGGGGCGGCCGCAGGAGCCGCCGCAGGCTGGCAGGCAAAGATGTGGTATGACCGAATGAAAGGATAGGTATGGCAACGTATTTCACCCTTTCCGAATTGCTGCGTTCCGATACGGCCGCAGCGCGCAGCATCGACAACGCGCCGTCGCACGACGTCATTCGCCGGCTCAATGCGCTGATGGACGAATGCCTCGATCCCGTGCGCGAACTTTGGGGCAAGCCGATCGGCGTGAACAGCGGCTACCGATCGCCGGCGCTCAACGCAGCCGTCGGCGGAGCTGCGGCAAGTCAGCACATGAAGGGCGAAGCGGCCGACATCACCACCGGCAGCGTCGCGGATAATCTGCGGCTGTTCGAACGCATCGCAGCCAGCGCGATCCCCTTCGACCAGCTCATCGACGAGAATCGGGGCCGCTGGATCCATATTTCATACCGTGCCGACGGGAAGAACCGAAGGCAGGTGTTGCATCTGTGAGACGACTGCTCGCATACTTGTTGGCCGTGCTCATCGTCGGTTCACTGTTTTTCGGCTGGGGCTACCGCCGCGGGGCGGCTTCCGTCGAAATGCGCGACAGCACCGTTACCCGATGGGTGCCGTGGCCGGTTCCCGTGTACGACACCATTCGGGAACCTTATCCGGTCGCGGTGCGCGAACCGGCCGATACGGTATGGAAATACATGAGTGTAGATACAGCCGCGATCATCGCCGACTATCTGCTCGAACGGGATTACCGGCTGGATTTCTCCGCCGATTCGACCGGAACATTCCTTGTCGATGCGACCGTAGGAGAAAATCGGCTGTTGCGGGCTGCGGCCGTAGTAAAGCCGGTTTTCCGTGAGATTACGGTTACAAAACTGCATACCGAGGTGCGGCCGCCGCGCTGGGAAATGGGACTCGCCCTCGGAATCGATCTATACAACCAGTGGGCGGGCGTCTACGGACGCTATACGAGAGGCCGATGGAGCGGTGAGGTCACAATAGGGTACGATCCTGTCCGAGAAGAACAATGCATTGGTGGTAAGATTGGATGGGTGTTGTGGCGGAATCCTTAGAATTTCGTTAATAGTTCCGCATTCTTTACCCGTTCCTCCCGCTCGAAACTGGCGAGGTAGTTTTCCGTTGTTTTCAGGTCATTGTGCCCCAGCGATTCCGAAATATAGGCAATGTTTGCGCCGGCGCGTTTCAATACCGTAGCGAAGGAGTGGCGCGCCGTGTAGGTCGAGATATTACCGATTCCGAGATCTTCGCCGATTGTCGCCATTCGTTTGTTGATCGCCCGCGTCAAATACTGTGTTTTCAACTTCTGCCGCATCGCATCTTCCGCCCCGTCCAATACCGGAAAGATGAACCGATCCGGAGCCGGAGGATTTCCCCAGCGGTCGATAATAGCCAGCATTCGGTCGGTCACTACTACCCGTATCTCCTTGCGGGTTCTTGTCGTCCGTGCCGTCTTTTGCCGCACGAAACAGATTTCCCCGTTTACGATGTCCCGATACCTCAACCGCACGAAATCCGCGACGTTGATCCCGTTGCACAAGTACAGGAACAGCCAATAATCGCGGTATTTGGCCGTTGCATCGCTTCCGTCGTCGTATCGGGCGATCTGTCCTATCTGCTCCAACGTAAGGGCCATTTTGCGCCCTTCGCCTTCCTGTATTTCAAAACGACCCCGCCCGAACGGGTACTGTGCCTCCTTGACAATTCCCTGCCTGCGTGCCTCGTTGAGGATCGCCCGCGGGTGCCGCAGGTGGATTGCGGCAGTTGTCTGTGTTTTACCCTCGGATGAAAGGAACGCCACGTATTTCCCCAGCCACGACGGGGTGACGGCATCGAATGGAATGTGCGCCCCTGCGAACCGTTCTATACCGAGGAGGGCGCCGCGGTATGCTACCATACTACCGACACGCCCCGCGGCTTTCAGTTCGTCCATTTTTGCCCTGAATGCGGTATTCACCGTGTCGGATGCCGCGCCTTTCAGCCGACAGTTTAGGGCGTCGAACGTAAACGCTCCCGCCGTGGCCAGCTCCTCAACGGCCGCCCGAACGATTTGGTAGCTGCTCTCGATGTCTTTGCGGATCGATACCATTGCGCGGGCTTTCGTCGTCGACAGTGCCGACCACTCCTCCGGCGTCAAATCCTTTCCAGTGGGGTAGTACCATCGGGTGCGTCTGTGGGTGACGCGAATTTTTACGGGACACTTGCCGGACTTTTTCGGATGCGAGACATCAAGCATAGGAGCAACCGTGATGCCGTCTTTCGAGTAGTTCATCTGTGTATGAATTTCGGTTTCCGGTACACAATTTCGACACAAACTCGACATAATACGGAGCTCATACAAAACAAACTCCTATTTTTTTGAACCCGATTGGCTGAGGGGATTTGCGCGCCTGCGGAACTTTCACGGAGAGTGCCGCAATTGCCTCGTAGATATTGTCCAACTCCTGGCGCATATCCTCCGACAAATCGCTGACCGCTTCGGCGTTGTCCTTGCCCGTCTGCTCCAACAACGCCAGCCGTGCCCGAATTTCGGCCAATTCTGCCGTTACTGTCGTCGTGGTCATGATGTAGTTGCGCATCGCTACGAAAGCCCGCATAATAGCCCTATTTACTCGTATGGCTGTCTCACTGCGCAACACGCTCGAAAGCATTGCAACCCCCCATTTCCGTAAAGGCAAAGGGCGGATAGCGACGACCACCCCAATTTGAGGACGCATTTTGTGATGTTAGACTTGAGGTCGCAATTTGCGTCCTCAAAATCTTTCTTTAAGACACTCTTGTTCGTAGATATACCGCGCTCCTCCAAGTGCTATAAGGTTGGCTGTTTTGTCAGTCTTTTCTAAGTGTATGTCGGTCTCATGTGCCGCACCATAAGAACAGAGAGACAATATTACACGTTGGGCTTGGGCTTCGTCTGTCGCTTTCTCGTGTATGACATAGAGCATAATGTGTTCGCTTTCTGACATTAAACTGGCCAGAATCATATCCGCAAGAGTTATATCCTTCTCTTCCATTTATACACATATTATACTGTATAAGAAAATTCTATCAAAATATATTTTTATTAATAGAATTTTCTTGTATATTTGCATTCAAGTTCATGGAACGGTAACCGTTTCGATAACCGAACGAATAATATTAGATGCAAATATAATGAAGAATCAAGAGATTACAAACAAACTGACCAAAAAGAAGATCCGATTCATCGATGTTGCGCCAGCGATAAAGAAGGAGATCGCCGCAGAGCTGGGGTGTACGGTTGACACTGTGAATAACGCATTGAATCTCACATATCCTACCTATGGCGAACAGCCGGATCGCATCCGCCGGATGGCTCGTGAACGCGGGGGATTCGAGAACACCAAAATCAGGTGGGTGCGTGAATAACAACGGATGACAGGAGAAATTTAGAGAGGGCGGAAATTGCCCGCCATATCACGGTCAGAAGCTATCGGTATACCGTTCGAACCGAAGTTCTTACAGTTGCGCGAATACGTATTCTGACGCGAATTTGAATCTTTGTCATAATGCAAAATTTTGTGAATGATGAACATCCGAGATATACAGAATGCACTGATCGAATCGGCCGATCTCGTGGCTTTGGCCGTGTGCCGTCGTAATGCTCCGAAGTCGGACATGATGACACGTCGGAAATTGTACGAGAGCTATCCCAACGACTGGCCCGACTATCATATCAAGCGGAAGAATATCCAGGGAATAAAGGCCGGAGCGGCTAAAAACTCTGCGATACTGTTCAGCCGGCTCGAAGTCGAAGCGCTCCTGAAAGCCGAGAAGATCGACGGGGCAGGATTGAAATGAGAGCGTCCGAAGCCGGTGGTGTTCATGATTGGTGTTTTTGAGAGAAGGGTGTTTTGCGGCTTCGGGGCTTGGCAAAGGTTTGCGCGCCTTTAATGTGCTGTATCTTTTCATATTTATTATTGTATTCCTCACTGTCCTCCGTGAGGCTCGCAGCAGGATGACGGCCGGGAAAGACCGGCAAATGGTGTAGTGGCGGAATGGTAGACGCACGAAGGATAGACGTCATCGGTACGAGAGCCGACTCGCGACTAACGGCTCGTTGCAGGTTCGAATCCTGCCTACACCACAACGATAGCCACCCGCAGAGGTGAGGGGTTTGGTGCTCTGGCAAAATCACCCCAGCCCGCAAGGGCAGAAAGAGTATCGGGTAGGCCGATAATACCCAAATCGGCGGGTCGTGGGCAAGACTCGAAGAGACAGCCCCGCGACGGCGAATAGCCGAAGCGCAACAAACCGGCACAGGCTCCGAAGCTGCGACGACATGAGCGGCGAGGACCACCGGGACAAATGAATCCAGTGCGCCGTGGTGTAGGGGCAACACGTCACCCTTTGGAGGTGAAGTCGCAGGTTCGAATCCTGCCGGCGCGACAAAATAAAAAAACAAATGAAAAAAGACGAACTTCTCACGGTTTTCGGTACGCACGATATCCGTACCTTACCGGAATGTATCATGAGCCTGCTATTCGGGGATCAGGAAGTCCGCGACGACGTATTTCGCGAACTTATCCGCTGCCATGCAGGCGATCTTTCCTACGATTGGTTTCAAGAGGTCTACGAAGAAGAGTTATCCGAGCGGCGGAAGAAGGGTCAAGATTTCACACCTCGGGAGGTCTCTATGCTTGAAACGCAACTTACCGGTGCGCGCGAAGGTGTTATCCACGAACCTACTGCGGGGACAGGAGGTCTCATTATTCAGTATTGGTGGGAGTTGGCATCGAAGCAATTGCCTTGGCGTTTCAAACCGCACACCTGTATATTCACTTGCTGGGAACTCTCAGATAGATCGATTCCAATTCTACTGTTGAATATGGCTATTCGCGGTATGATGGGCGAAGTGTTCCATGGGGATGTTCTCGAAAATGTGGCCAAAGCCCGTTATGTGCTTCTTAACGAACAGAATGATGGGCTGGCATTTTCGGATATCGTTCGTGACGATCGAGTATTGAGTTATACGCATGCTAATCACGTGCATAAGCCAATGCAGCACGACTTATTCGATTAAAAAGGAGGATTTATGAAATTCGATGTCATAGCACAAGAGTGGTTCCACTCCAAGGTAGGACTTGTGAAGGATAGTACCCTGTCGGCTTATTATCAACAACTTCGCAGCCATATTCTACCTTACTGGAAAGACATGGATGTGGAGTCATTCAAAAAGAATGATGCGCAGCTATTCATCGGCCAAAAGTTTCAAGAAGGCTTGTCGATGAAAACGGTGAAGGATTTAGAGATTACATTAAAACAGATTTTGCTATATGCCGTAGATGAACACGACATGAATGTTCCCACTGCTTTTAAGTTGAAATATCCTACGGCAAATCTGGTTTCCAAGAAAGAGGAGCTTCAGATTTATAGCCTCGACGAACAGAGGCGGATTGTACAATATTTCAGAGAGCATCCTTCTTATCGCACACTGGGAGTAGTTATTGTAATATGCACGGGACTTCGCATCGGCGAGATTTGCGGTCTGAGGTGGTCAGATATATCGTTAGAGAACAATATGCTGCAAGTCAACCGTACTGTTGAACGGATTGTCGATTATTCAACTGGCAAAACCAAGGTTGTCATCCAGTCCCCGAAGACGATCAACAGCCAACGTTCCGTACCTTTTCCGAGTTGGCTTGCAGATATCCTGATCTCCTTTGCTGCGCCTTGTCGTTCGGACTATTACGTGATTTCCGGTTCGGATAAACTCATCGAACCGCGTACTTATCGCAACTATTATCGGAATTTATTACTCAATAAGATAGGTTTATCGCGGTGTATCAAATTTCACGGATTGCGACACACGTACGCTTCGACACTGATTACCAACGGGGCCGATGTGAAAACGGTAAGTACAATGTTGGGTCACAGCACAGTCTCGACGACATTGGATATTTATACGCACTCGACATTGGAGTCTCGTCGAAAGTGTGCAGAAACGATCTTGATGAAATAATGCCGAGAGATGTCACCGCAAGTATCGAGACAATTATCAGCAACCATAAGTAAGTATTATTCCAGATGGCTTAATGCTTGCCGGCGCAAATCGGCATTTATTGGGATGGATTCCTATGCGGAAGATTTCCTGCATGATGCGTTGTTGTTGTTTCTCCGAAAACCGGAGAAGTATATTCAATCAGTATTATCTGACGAATCCCGTGGTGATAATCATCTATACAATCTCATTTTGTCGATGATAGACCATAAAACAACTGATAGTGTCCGGGCCAGACGGTCGTTGTTCAACATTGATGACCAATATAAAGATCTTCCGCTATCCGGAGATGATCAGATAAGATGGGCAGAGCTGTCCGAAGAGGATTATGCCCGATTTCGTGAGGTATCATGCAATTTAAGAAGCGACGATTTTCTCATACCTCTTCCTAACGGGATGTATGTTCGGCCAACCCAAGGATGGGTCAGCGGGTGGGTACATAGCTATTCGATAAAAAATAGAAGATACACGTATTGGCTGTACAGCGCCTTCGTGGGATCGCGTAGCAAGGGAGAGCACCCACGAAGATTGAAAACATCGTCGTCACGTCACGAGGCATATATGGCGTTGATGGAATACAACAAGCCATAATTTTTTTGCAAATTCAAAATGAATTCGTATATTTGCAATGCGAGATCGATACAATGATCGTATCAAAAGAACATAATTAACGCTTGTAATAAAGCGTTGCCCTTTGTCCACTTCTACTACGGTAGTCGTGTCGGTCTCGCAAACTGATAGGGGCAACGCCTTTTTTATTGCCCTATACATACAAACTTTTAACTGACAATGCGAGACCAAATTAAAAGTAGCCGACCCGCGAAGAACAGTAGCGGGGCTACATCCGTACCTTACCCGTACAGTCACCTCACGAAATCGGAGATCGTTCGATTGTTCCACCTTGAAGATATTCAAGAACCACTCACGCCGCGCGAATTCACGCGCTACGCGATTGCTGTTGTCTCCCGTTGGTGCGACAATGTACTCACGGGCCGCTACTCGTCCGTCGAAAGTGTGGGCAGCAAGCTCGACTGTCTGGAACGCATCTACAAGAACCGATAAAATAAACGATCATGGATTCATTCGAATTGAAGCCCGCGCCTCTCTGGAAGAGAGTGGCCGGTTATTTCTGGTGCATGTGGTATAAACGAGTCCATACTCAGCGTCGCAAACGCGATCTGTTCATCTATCGAGAGCGCAAACGTCTCTCCGAACCGCATATGTTATGGCCGAGCTTGTGATCCTTGTTCTTTTCTCGTGTGCGATCCTGGCCGCCTACGGGTTTGCGGCCGCGCACAGAGCATATTTCGAACGGAAGTTTAACGAATTCTTCAACGAACGATGAAAAGCAATGTCATCATGACCCGCCCGCTGGGTAAATTCGAGGTATACCAACGCACGAGAGACGGCATGTTCAACGCGACGTCGTTGCTTGCGCAATGGAACAAAGCCAAGAACAGCAACAAACGAATACAGGACTTCTTTGAAAATCAGAACACCAAAGATTTCATCGAGGCGCTGATGGAGGAGGAAAATTTAAAGGTGCCAAATTTGGCATATTTAAAAACACGCGGCAAATACAACGGCGGTACATGGATGCACCCGTACCTGTTCGTGAAGTTTGCGATGTGGCTCAATCCCCGCTTCGAGGTTAAAGTCGTGAAATTCGTTTACGACCAGCTGATCGAGTACCGGCATCATGCGGGCGACAACTACAACGTACTTGCACGGTCGATCGCCGCGCTTCCGGATGTGGATTATTCTCAGGTTGCGCGGGGTTTGAACTGGATCGTCTTCAACAAGCATGAACGCGACATCCGGAACACGGCATCGCCGAATCAGCTTCGGGCGTTGGACGACCTGCAACGCAAACTGGCCTTCTCGGTCGATATGGGGTATATCCGGACGTTCCCCGATCTGATGAACTCCATGCGGAGAATCTACAATCGTCAACATGCAAAATTCTGAGAAAAGCATGAAAACGCCAAAAGAAGAATACGCGGTTTATCCGAGTTTGAGTGTACCGGCCCGTTACGGGCATGACCTGCACACGAAGTCGAAAGACGAGCCGATTGTGGTGGTCTGCGGTATCGAGGAACCGAAAATACATCTCGTTCCTTCCGAACTGCAAGAGTTCGCCAGACAGATTAACGAAGCGATCACCCATGATCTCGGGCTGGAATCCGGAACCTGCGAGGTTGAATATAGAGGTCTGACGGCTTCGGTCGATTTCTACGCGGAATACGAATCGCGCATCGGCGGCAGCCACGACGACGGCAGTGTGGAGCGCTACGCCGAATACACGGGCGACAGGGTATGCGTTCGCGTGGTATATGACCAATATGGCCGAGAATATCCGGACTATGCAATAATCCTTGAAAATCAACTCAACTAACCAATCTGTCACACATGAAAACGAGAATCGAAATCTACGAGATCGCCCGTCCTACGAATATTGTAGCGTCGGGGAGTTGGAGCCGCAAGTTGCGGACGCACGAGATACGCAAAGAGATCGCGTACATGATGCGCCATCTCGATGCGAAGAAGTTTACGCATCGAATAGTCGAGGATAAGTAGGATATGGAAACACGAACTATTACCCCTGAACAGAAGGAGGCATTGGATCGGCGTCTTCCCGATGAAGCCGTATCGCAGCATCCGACGAAGAAGTTCCTGTCGTCTATCAAGTCGATTTATGTAACGGAGCGACTCAACGAGGTATTCGGAGTAGGTTCGTGGCGCGTGGAGACGGAGATCGTCGAACGGGCCGAGCGCATGGTTGTCGTCAAGCTGCGTTTTTCGATCCCTGAATACGGCATCTACTACGAGTGTTTTGGTGGCAACGACAATGTCGATCTGGGCGACGCCTGCAAAGGAGCGACCACGGATGCGCTGACGAAGGTTTGTTCCTGGTTGGGTATCGGTGCCGAGGTATTCAAGGGCAGACAGACCGGCGCGGGGGCGACACCTCAGAGATCTGTGCAACGCCATTCGGCAGCTCCCGACCCGATACCGGCAGTCGCACCCGTGCAGTCGGCTCCGAAGAAACGGATCACGGCCGATATGCTGAACGATGCCGTCATGCGCGATTCGTTCATGAACTGGGCATATAAGGGTAGTACGACGGTCAAAGACCCGACGAAATTCGATGTCATCGCCTTCCTTCGTCGCACTTACGATGCGGACGATACGACGGCGGTAGTCTTCGCCAAATTTTACGACGAATATCTAAACAGTAAACAGCAGAAACGATGAACACGCAGCCGATATTGATACGCGAGACGAGCAGCCCCACGGAGCTGGCGAAGCTCGCCGTCGACGCCGTTACCCGCGGAGACGTCGATCCGCTCGTCGCTTACGAGAATATATCCCGCATGGAGAAGGCGATCGAGCTGTTCAAGAAGTCCGAAGAGGTGCGCGACATTACGTTGCGCGAACTGGCTAAATACGGACACGGGAAAACATCCTCGGACTGTACGATCGAAGAGGTGGAGGCCGGCGTCAAGTACGACTACTCGGGCTGTAATTGCCAGGCTTTGGACGACCTGTACAAAATGCGTGATGCGGTCATGGCCGACATCAAGGAGAAGGAGAAGATATTGCGGGCGTTGCCGGCCTCCGGCCTGACGGATCCCGCCACGGGCGAAATTTTCTATCCTCCTGCGCGAAGCAGCAAGACGACACTTAAAGTAACCTTCAAAAAACGATAACAATGGCAGATTTAATCAATGTATCGCTTTGCGTAAGCGATATTCCCAGAGACAAAATCTTCGTCGCCGATAACGGCAAAAAGTACATTTCGATATGCGTTTCGGAGCTTCGCCAGCCGGATCAGTACGAGAATACGCACTGCGTATTCATCCGTCAGAGTAAGGAGGAGCGCGAACGAAAAGATGCGCGCACGTATGTCGGCCGTGGCAAGTCGGTTATCTTCCGTCCTACGGAACCTACACCGGATCAAGTCTCCGATTTGCCCGTAGCGGATAATACGGATGATCTTCCCTTCTGACGATGGATATGCGGAGGATGCGGAGTGCTTCCCGCACCTCCGCATCCTCCGCACTTTATCGCGCATCCGCGGGCATACGTTGCTGACTGCAAGGGAATGGGATGCGTTGCGTCGCGGGAGATTATTGAAGAAAATCAACAAACGTCATGACAAGGATCGAACAGATACGCAGGGAGGCGCGAGACATCCAGAATCTTCTTGAGTGCACGACGGTCTCCGACATCGATTCGATGGTGCGTCGCTTGGATCAGCTGGGTGTATATTACGCTCGAAGCGGGGCATTGCTGAGCGAGGTGGTCGGAATGCGCGATGCAGCTGTGGCCAAACTGTTTGACGACGAGAGAGAGGCTATTCTTATCCTTTCCCCGTCACTTGCGAACAAACTGATCGGCAGTGCGTCTTCCGAGCTGAATGCCCTTGAAAAGTGGCTGGATCGGATCAATGCGGCGTGCAAGCATCAATGTGACAACCTTCGCACGATGATAAGTTTCGAGAAAGAGAGGATGCGGTTATGAGCTATATAGACCTGATACGCAAATTTTGGCAATTGGATGCAACGTGGCAATTTGGCTGCTGTGAATCGAGGCTTTACTTCTACCTTGTAGAACAAGCGAATCGGTTAGGCTGGCCGGATAACTTCACGCATTCCGACAGAAGACTGTCCGAGAATGTAGGGGCGTCACGCAATGCAATTTCGAGAGCAAAAAACCGATTGGAGCAAGCAGGTTTGTTGCGTATTGCAACGGGTGGACGCGGAAAGGGGAACCGCACAGCTTTTTCATTCGTTGAAGAGCCGAATCCCGAGTCCGGAATCGCTTCAAATGGTTCAATTGGCTTAAATATGAGCCAAAACATGAGCCAAAAACGGAGCCAAAAACGGAGCCAAAAACGGAGCCAAAAACGGAGCCAA
>ERZ826016.784-NODE-784-length-36142-cov-20.370743_pt1 | contig 36142 bp, 20 predicted proteins | sample MGYA00519872_ERZ826016 | MGnify/ENA primary metagenome ERZ826016 (study PRJEB31778, sample SAMEA3449218) | human gut metagenome | biome: human gut; feature: human-associated habitat; material: faeces | place: United Kingdom | collected 2010/2012 ... | reverse complement strand
CCTTTACCGGTTTCCGCATCGGTGTTTCCTACACGTTTGGTGGAGATATCCGCAGCAAGGGACAGCGTAATAGTAACTCAGATATTCAGAACAGATTATAAACATTGCTTTCATCGTTTTTACCTAGCTGAAAGCACTCCCGTGGCGGGAGACGGACGGCTTGTCAGAGTGAAACAGAGGTTTCACCGGACAGGCCGTTCACTTTATTTCCATAAAGTATATGGATCATTCCTCCTTTTCTACCAGTTTTTACCCCTTACTTTCTTCATGATTGCTCACTTTTGCATACCAACAAACAAATCTATAAGAGGAAGTATATGAAAAACAAAATGAAAAACCGAGTAATAGAGATAAAGGACTTATGCCTTTTATGGCTCTTCTTGTTCTTATTAGGTGGAATACCGGCAGGAGCGACTACTATTTCTGATGATGGATCAGCATCCGGTACGGAAGAATTAATCGCTTTCCCCGGCGCTGAAGGTTTTGGCCGGAATACTACCGGTGGTCGCGGTGGTAGAGTTTATCACGTCACTACATTGGAAGATGGAATGCAGGCAGGAACCTTACGTCATGCACTTGCACAAACAGGTGCACGTACGGTGGTTTTTGATGTAGCCGGGACTATCTTCCTGAACAGACCTTTAAGAATCACTAACGGAGATTTGACTATTGCCGGACAAACGGCGCCGGGGCAAGGCATCTGTATTGCCAGACGTCCGGTAACTATTAATGCCAACAATGTTATTGTTCGTTATGTACGGTTTCGTGTCGGCAATGAAGGCGGTGGAGAACCCGACGGACTTGGAAGTACCGATTGCAAGAATGTTATTGTAGACCATTGTTCTATCAGTTGGTCGGTAGACGAGTGTTGTTCGGTGTACGGTGGTGAAAACCTGACTGTTCAGTGGTGTCTTGTTTCCGAAAGCCTTCGGACGGCCGGTCATGCCAAAGGAAAACACGGATATGGAGCCATCTGGGGAGGAGCGAAAGCGTCTTTTCATCATAATCTGCTGGCACACCATGAAAGCCGTTTTCCCCGACTTGGTCCCCGTCCTTTCACTCAGGAACGTGAGCATGTGGATATGCGGAACAACGTTTTTTATAATTGGGCGGGAAATGGCTGCTACGGTGGAGAGGGAATGCATGTGAACATCGTGAACAATTATTATAAACCGGGTCCGGCTACTCCCAAAAACAGTGCTGTACGCTATCGTATTGCCGCTCTTGGAGTGCGTACTACGAAATATTGTACCAAGGCGGATGGTAAACCTAATGTTTGGAAACCTATGGAACATGTATGGGGGAAATTCTATGTGGACGGTAACGTAATCGAAGGTAATAAGGAAGTCACCAAGGATAACTGGACAAAGGGTATTTACGAACAAATAAACAACTCATCCTGCGATAATACTTTCACCAAGCAAGTGAAGAAAGAGATGCGTCTGGTCAAACCTTTGGATGCAGGCATTGTCACTACACATACCACCGAACAGGCGTATGATCTTGTATTGGCCCATGCAGGCTGTTCCAAACAACGTGATATTATAGATATACGTATTATAGAAGAAACCCAAAACGGTACGGCTACTTACATTGGCAGCGTGACGAAAGGTGCTGAAAATGCTCCCGGATTGATCGACTTACCGGCAGATGTGAAACCGGAGGGAGCTACTAGCGCCTGGCCGGAATTAACGAATGGCGGTGTTACAGCCGATGAGCTAAGAGATACTGATGGCGATGGTATTCCGGATGTATGGGAAACGGCTCATGGGCTGAATCCGAAGGATGCTTCCGATGGCATTACTACTACATTGAGTAAGGAAGGTTATACCAATTTGGAAGTCTATATGAACAGTCTGGTACCATAGAAATTAAGAAACAATTATCAAACATAGAAGTATGAAGAAGATTATTTTTACTGTACTACTTGTCGGAATCTTATCCGGAGGATGTGCACAGGATAAGGAAGCAGTCTCTCCATTTCAGGCAGTAGTGGCTCAGGATGGCAGCGGCGACTATGCAACTATTCAGTCTGCCGTAGATGCGGCACCGGAGAACCGGCGGGAACCATGGCTCATTTTCGTAAAGAACGGTTCGTACCGTGAACAGGTAATTATCCCTGAGACCAAGACTTACATTCATCTCATTGGGCAGGATAAGGATAAGACGATCATCCGTCACCTTCTCAATGTGGGCGGAAAACCCGAAGAAGGTACTGCACCCGAGAAAACCGCTTACTGGAAACATTCTGTTCATAATCCTTCCTCCGAAGTTTACAAATTAGAAGGCAGCGTTGTTTATGTGAAGGGAGCCCATTTTTATACGGAGAATATCTCTTATCTTAATGACTGGGGGGTAGATAGCCAAAATGGTCCTCAAGCTTTGGCTATGAGTAGCCAAGCTGATTGTGCTGCATACAATAATTGCATTTTTCGATCTTTTCAGGACACCTGGATGACTTCCAGAACTGACTCTCACCGTCTTTATGCGAAAGATTGCTGGATTGAGGGCGCGGTAGATTACTTTTATGGCAGTGGAGATGCTTTGCTTGAGAACTGTACATTATATAATGTACGCAGTGGTTCTGTAATAGTTGCTCCCTCCCATAAAAATGTGAGGTTCGGATATGTATTTCGCAACTGTATAGTGGATGGTAATGCCGCTGCTTCCGATGGTAAACAAAAGTTAGGACGTCCGTGGCATAATTCTCCTCGTGCTGTTTATATACATACCACTATGCGCATTCCTCTAGCTCCCGAGGGGTGGACAAACATGGGTGCTATTCCGGGGTTATTTGCAGAGTATGACAGTCGCGATGCTGAAGGTAATATACTTGACCTGAGCCAACGTAAGACTGAATATGACGGACGTGGCCCGGATAATCCGCCGAAAGGTTCCTGTCGTGCAACAATCACCAAGGAAGAAGCGGATGGCTATGTATACGAACGTATAATTCCGGGAGATGACGGATGGGATCCCCGTGTGATGATGGAAAAATTGCCGTCTCCCGCAAAGTTGAAGAAAAAGGGGCTGAAAGTTAGTTGGAAAGCAGTACCTGCTGCTGCCGGATACGTCATTTTTGATAATGACCGTGTTATAGGTTTTACAAAAGAGCCGATCTATAATTTGTCATCTGAAATAAAAGGAAATTTAAAAGTATGTGCTGTCAATCGTTATGGTTCATTAGGAACAGAGGGTACTCTTTAGTTAATGAATTGTAATGCCACTATAACATATTGACATTTTTTGCATGTGGAACCCCGGGCTTGTGAAAGTCCGGGATTTTTTGTTAAAACTGCTCTGTTTTAGGCTATAGCTTAATTTTTACTCTCTTTCCGGATGATTTTACCCTTTAATCATCCTTCTAATTCTGAATTTTGCAAAAGAATTAATAACACAGGTTAAGTTAAGAAATGAAAAGCTTTACGAAAAACACTGTACTTATTGTTTAACTAAATAATACTATCATGAAACAAGAAATCGAAAAGATGAAGAGCAGGTTACTTCTGCTGGCATTCATTTTAATGGTGCCTATTGGAGTGTTTGCTCAAAACATTACGGTAAAAGGTAATGTGACTGATTCGGAAGGAGAGCCGATTATCGGTGCCACTGTTATGGAAAAAGGCAAAAGCCAGAATGGTGTCATCACTGACTTAGATGGTAATTTTACTCTGAATGTGTCAGGTAAAGGAAAAAAGATTGTTATTACCTATATAGGTATGAAAACAGAAGAAGTGGATGCGGTAACCGGAAAAACCTTGAAGATTGTCTTGAAGGATGATTCGCAAACACTGGATGAAGTTGTAGTAGTTGCCGTAGGTTATGGTAACGCACGCAAGAAGGATTTGACCGGTGCTATTTCTTCTGTAGGTGAAAGCACTTTGAAAAACATTCCTGTAACTTCTGCTTCAAGTGCCATTACAGGACGTCTGGCTGGTGTAAGCGTTATCACATCAGAAGGTTCCCCCGATGCTACGGTTAGCATCCGTGTGCGTGGTGGTGGTTCCATTACACAAAGCAATGAACCTCTTTTCATTGTAGACGGTTTTCAGGTAAGTGGTATTGATGATATTCCACCTACGGATATTGAGAGCATTGACGTATTGAAAGATGCCTCTTCTACTGCTATCTATGGTGCAAAAGGTGCTAATGGTGTAATTTTGGTTACTACTAAAAGTGGCCGTGCTGGTAAAACGCAAATAAGCCTGAATGCCTCTCTGGGTTTCAATCGTTTTTATAATGAAACAGAAGTTCTTTCTCCCTATGAATATGTGTATCTTCAGAGAGAGTTGGATCCGGCGAAGAATGCCGGTTTCTTCGATCGTTATGGGCAGTGGGAAGATATAGATATCTATAAATCAAAAGTTGGTAAAAACTGGCAACGTGATTTGTTCGACAGGACAGGTCTGAAACAGAGCTACAATATGAATATCAATGGAGGTAGTGAAGACCTGGTCTATAGTCTTAGTTATACGCATGACGATGAAACTTATATTATGCAGACTTCGCAGTATCGTCGTGACAATGTCAATTTGAAGGTAAACAAGAAATTCAACAAGAAGCTGAGAATGGACCTCAATGTTAAGATGTCCAATACTACGATTGACGGTCCGAGTGTATCAAGTGGTTCTAAGTTGCGTGACTGTGTGAAGTATCCTACAATAGGAACTCTGACAGACCTTACTGATGAAGATTTAAGTGGAGACGATGGTATCATTGAAAATATCAGTAGCCTGAATGACCCTTATTTCAATATTGTAAACGAGTATAAGAAGCAGTCTAAATTCAACAATTCTTATAATGCCGCTCTGATATGGGATGTTATAAAAGGATTGCAATGGCGTGCTGAAGGTACTTACGGATTTAGCTTTGACCGTACGGATAATGTCTACTTGAAGAATACAAGTAAGGCAAACCAAACTGCCGGTCAGCCTGTAGGTGTCCGTGAATATTGGAACGGACAGAATTGGGCTTTCCGTACCTTGCTGAACTATAAGTTCAAAATGAAAGATCATAGTTTTGATGTTATGGGAGGTATGGAAGCGTTAAGTTCCAAGAAAGATAAAATGCAAATCACGGCTGATTACTTCCCAAGTGATTACGGAGTGAATGATATTCTTTCTATGTGGAACAATGGTACGTCAGAACCTACTTATACAACGATTAACGAGCCGAGCCGAAGTATGTCTTATTTTGGTCGTGCTAATTATATACTTAAAGATCGCTATTATCTGACTTTCACACTGCGTGCCGACGGTACCAATGTATTTGCTCCGGGCAATAAGTGGGGACTCTTTCCGGCAGCTTCAGCTGCATGGCGTATGTCTGATGAAAAGTTTATGGAAGCTACCAAAGACTGGTTGTCTAACTTTAAGTGGCGTCTTAGTTATGGTAAATCCGGTAATGCCCGTGTAGGTTCCTACTGGCGTCAGACTTACTCTCCGGTAACCAATATTAAGAACTTATATTATCAGAATGAAATAGGACAGAGCAGTTTGCAACCAAGTACGCGTTTGCGCAACGAAAACCTTACTTGGGAATCTAAATATTCTACAAATGTCGGCTTTGATCTGGGGTTGTTTGAGAACCGCCTGAACTTGACTTTTGATTTCTATAATGATGTAACCAAGAACTTGATTATGGAGGTTCAGTTGCCTTCTAATGCCGGTTATAATACTCAATATCAGAACTTAGGACAGACAACCAACCGTGGTGTGGAATTGACATTAAATGCTAATCTGATTAATACGAAAAACTTTTTCCTGGACTTTAACTTTAACATCTCGTTCAATAAGAACAAAGTGGATGCTCTTTATGGAGCAAACGGAGACGTGATGATCCTTTCTGGTGGAGGTACAGAAGTGGGAAGTGATAACTACCGTGTATTTGTAGGGAAAGAAACAGGTTTGATGTATGGTTATGTCTGTGATGGCATGTATTCTTTCGATGATTTTGATTTTGATCAGGCTACGAAGAAATGGGTACTGAAGAAAGATGAAAATGGTAATAATATTGCTCCGGACAATTTTGGTGTACTTTCTAAAGGAGGTGGTTATTATGGACCGGGGCATCTGAAGCTGAAAGACCTGAATGGCGATGGTGTAATTGATGCAGACAATGACCGTAAAGTAATTGGAAATGCTTTGCCTAAACACACCGGTGGCTTTAGTTTCAATGCTGGTTGGAAAGGATTCGACTTGACCACCATGTTTAACTGGTCGTATGGCAATGATATTTTGAATATGAATAAAATTGACTATACGTCTTATGTAGGAGCCAAGAGGTATCAGAACATGAGCACTGAAATGAAGCTGGAAAATCGCTTTACTACTATTGATCCGGTAACCGGTTTGAATATTTATTATGGTGACTATGCTAATCCCGAACGTCTGAAGGAAATCAATGCAAACGCTACAATCTGGCATCCATTGATGAATAACTCCATTACTACGGATTGGGCAGTAGAAGATGGGTCATTCCTGCGTCTGGGTACATTGACTTTAGGATATACTTTGCCGAAGATGCTTACAACAAAATTCGGAGTAAAGTCTCTGCGCGTTTATGCTACTGCTAACAATGTGTTCTGTTGGACTGCTTATAGTGGACAAGACCCTGAAGTAAATACCGGTAAAGCTATGACACCGGGTTATGATAGATCAGCTTATCCGAAGTCCAAATCGTATGTTTTCGGTTTAAATCTAACTTTCTAAATTATTATACTTATGAAAAAATATAATCTATTATATATACTGACGGCAGGAATGATGCTATTCACTTCCTGCGAGGATTTCTTGAATACGGATTCTCCTTCCGAACAAAGCAAGGAGAACTTGTTTGAGAATGAGGGAATGACTCGATCTGCCATAATGGGAGTATATTCGGAATTGGCCGGAACCTATGTATATGGTCAGAAAATGTCGGTAAACTGGCAAGGAGTTTCTGATATTGAGCAGGCAAGCGGTTATCAGGAAGATCCGGCTACAGACAAGACGAGCGACTCAGGTGCGGCCAATTACTGGTGTGACTGGTATAATAAAACATTGCAGTGGGGATATATCTTTAAAATGGCAGAACTTGCCAGTACGGCAGTAGATGGTATTCGTGCTTCTGAAGCTTTCAATAATGGCACTACGGCTATGAAGCGCTATATGGGTGAAGCTTTGGTACTTCGTTCTCTTTCATATTTTGAACTTGTGCGTCGTTGGGGAGATATACCTTTTAAAGAAGGTATGTCAAGCTCGGACCTTTCCAATGTCTATATGGGTAAAATCAACCGCGACAGTATATATGCTTGTATTGTAAAAGACATGCAAGAAGCCATAGAATACCTTCCTTGGGTTGGCGAAGTGGCTGATTATAATAGTGAGCGTATAACTAAAGGGTTTGCGAAGGGGATGTTGGCACGTATCGCTCTTTTTGCCGGAGGCTGGTCTGTACGTGATGGTAAGGAATTCCCGGCTAATACGAGTGTGGAACGTTATTCCAATACTGAGCAGAATCCGGGTATGGAAGAAGTAGGAGAGTATTTTATAGGTCGTCCTGCCAATTGGAGGGATTATTACGAGATTGCCGAACAGCAGTGTGCTGAGATTATAGGTGATCCGGAAAATCCTCACAGACTGGATCCGGATTATGGAGATATCTGGAAATCAGTCTGCGGTCTGAAAGCCAATACATATAATGAGAACTTGTTTGAGGTAGCCAATGGAGTAGGCTATAGTGGTGATATAGGTACTTTGATGGGACGTGCCATGGATGGTAATTTGGGATATGGCCAGCGTGGTTTTGGCGGTACTTACGTTAGTACTAATGCTTATTATTTCTATTCGTTCGATCAGAATGACACGCGTCGTGACTATGCCTGCTACTGGCCTGTTTACAAAAAAGATGGTACTATCAAAGAAGTAATGCAGAATGATATAATGTCTGTGAGATTGGGTAAATGGTCTTTCTTCTGGACTGCCGAATCTTATCGCTCAATCGCATTGACCGCTACGGCTCGTACTCCGACAGGCATCAACTGGATTGTGATGCGTTATCCTGATATCCTTTTGATGTTTGCTGAGGCTCGCTATATGTTAGGTAAAGGTGAAAATTCAGTAAGTGATGTGGCTGGTATTAGTGCTGCCAGAGCGCTGGAGATGGTTCGTGAACGTGCATTTGGTTCAGGAGCGGAAGCTGTTATGGACTATAAGAAAGTAGATTTCTTTGATGCTATTGTCAACGAACGTGCATGGGAGTTTGGTGGTGAGGGTATCCGTAAACTCGATTTGATTCGTTGGGGATTACTCGATTCTAAGATTGAGGAGATGAAAGTGGCTATGCTCTATATGTTGGATGGTAGCCATCCCGTAGAAATCTTTGATAAGACTTATCAACCTGAAGAGTTTCCCAATAAACTGTATTTCAAGTACGATGAGAATGGAGAATTTATAGATTTCTCTTCTATTAATTTTTATACTAAGAGAGCAGCCAATCCGGATGAGAAAGTATATACGGAAATAAAATGGTTCCCGGAGACTTACTGGAATGTGAAGGAAACGGATATAAACAAAGATCATAGCTTGATCAAGAATGCTACAAAAATATTGGTATGTGCTTCAGGACTGAGAAAATCTTATGATTATAGTCAGTTGTTGAGTACATTGAAGTATGGTTCTCTGATTCAGGACAGATTGAATGGTTACAAAATAGGTAATGGAGTTTGTAATTATCGTCACTTGTTCTCTATCTATTATGATGATATCTATAAGTCTAAGGGATATTTGTCCAATTCTTACGGATATGATAATAGTGCTCAATAATATGATAATTATTAAAAGAATAAACTTATGAAAATTAGAAATTTCTATTATATTTTGCTGGGAATTCTCACATTCTCGGTGATAGCATGCGAGGAAGCTAATGAATGGGAAGTGGATTCCAGTCATGACAGATTATTCCGTTCTACGAAGTTTGAAGTAAAAGAAACGAATCCAACTTCTGCTCTTTTGAGTTTCAGGGGAGTCACAAATGCTACAAAGTATGTATTTGATTTCAGTGAAGGTGATAGTTTGCTTTTTAACAATATAGTATTTACCACAGAACTTCTTGTAGATACAATGAATGCCTACAATAAAGAAGCTTCTGAAATAAAAACGGAATATCGTGCTCTTTTTACGGATCTGAATGGTACGACACGTTATTCGGTGCGTATGAAAGCTGTCAATGGAAATACCGGGATGGAATCGGGATATGTGCAGTTGTGTTTTGACACTACAGACGAGCAGATATTTACTACGGTTACTCCGGGAACTACCAGTGTCTCTTTGAATTGGCAGGCAGAAAAAACAGCTACGCGTATTGAGTATGGTGAGTTAGTAAAGACTGAGATCGAGGGTGAAGAGGCAAAAACTGATACGATTTGGGCTACAGCACACGAACTCACTTCAACAGAAAAACAAGCTGGTGAGTTAACAATAGACGGGCTTAAACCGGGAACTAATTATATTACGTATATCTTCAATGAGAAGGCTCGCAGAGGTTCTTATAAATTTAAGACTTTGGGATCCTCCAAAGGAACGACTATTTCAGTAAAAGCAAGTGATGATATTAATGCCTTGTTGGCGGGTGCACCGGCTGGCGATGTGACTTTGTCATTTACGGGTGGACAAACTTATGAGGTTGGTGAATTTATAATTCCCGAAACTGTTGCGAACTTGTATATAGCCGGTAACGTGGTAGGAGGTAAGATGCCTGTATTAAATATGACCAAGTTTACATTCTCTGCTCTTATGGATAACTTCTATGTACAGTATATGGATATTATCAGCGATGGTAAGTCTCAATTTATGATTGAACTTGGCGGTAGCACCGGCTTTAAGAATGTAAGTTTTGAGGGATGCAACATTAGTGAAATTCCAAGAAGTCTTATCCGTACCAATTCTGGTAATCTTGAAGTTGAAGGAATTGCTATTAGTAACTGCTTCATTAAGAATGTGGGTTTAAGTGGATATGGACTTTTGAATATCGGTAAGTTGAAGTCGTTAAGTACTATTTCTATTACCAATACTACTCTGTTGAATATTGGTGATCAGATTATGGATTTACGTGTACAGACAGATAAAGTTACATTTACTCAATCTACTTTCTGTAACTATGATATTAACATGCCTAAGTTATTGCGTTTGGATAAGCAACCGAAAGAAATTACTGTAACAGGGGTAATTTTTACGGGAGATAATAAGGGCGGTAAAATGAATTCTGGTAATAGCGACTATTCCAAGTATCTGAGTTTTGCCGGATGTTATTTAACTTCTGATTTCCAGGAAAATGATAAGAAGTTTACCGATGCTCAAATCTTAAAAATCTCATCAGAAGAGTTATTTGAAGATCCAAAGAATGGTGATTTCCACTTTAAACCGGAAGCTAAGTTTGAAGGGGATGGTAAAGTAGGAGATCCGAGATGGTGGACAAAATAATCTGACAGGTATTAGTTTCAGGATAAACTATCCTCTCTGAAAAGAAGTCCGGGTTTCATGGTGAAGCCCGGACTTTTATTTTCAGACAAGGTCTTTTTGTTTCTCTTTCTTTAATTATAAGGGAGTACGTAGTTTATTCTCTTTGTATTCCGAAGGCGTCATTCCCATTTGTCTTTTGAAACACTTTCCGAAATATTTAGGATCGTTGAAGCCTGTCATGTAAGCCACTTGTGAAAAGTTATATTCTCCGCTGTCTATTAATTGTACGGCACGTTTAATCCTGATTTCGCGTATGAAGTCCACGGGAGACAGACCGATAATGGATTTTAGCTTCTGATAGAAGACAGAACGTCCTAAATTCAGTAACTGGGCAAATTCGTCGACTGTAAGTTCCGAGTTTTCCATTTGTTCTTCCATTACTTGCATCACTTGCTGCATGAACTGTTCATCGTATGAAATGATCTGAGGTTGCGAGGGGGTCAGTTTCTCTTCCAGAGTGGTTTCCTGGGTATTGTTTAATTTTTCCGACCATGCTTTCCAGTAGATTTCCTGCAATTCTTTACGTTGGTGAAGCAAAGACTTGATACGGATTTTTAGATACGTTGCACTGAAGGGCTTGGTGATATAATCGTCTATCCCTTGTTCCAGTCCTGATATGCGATCATCCAGTGATGATTTGGCAGAAAGCAGAATGATAGGTATGTGACATATTTCTCTGTTCTCCTTAATATTCTTTACCATATCAAGGCCATCCATAGCAGGCATCATAATGTCACTGATAATCAGATCGGGAATATATTCCCGGGCTTGGTCCAATCCTTCTTGTCCATTGGTGGCGGTGATTACCCGGTAACTTTCTGACAAGATATCTGATAAGAAGTTTCTTAGCTCTACGTTATCTTCGACAATTAAGATGGATATGGGGTCTTCTTCATTCGATATCTGATTCGGTTCATTGGCTGTCTCTGAAGGAGTAATGTCAGCCATTGAAGCTATTTCAACCATGGGTCTTATTTCATTTTTCTTTTCAGCGGGGACTGAATTTCCGTCATTCAATATAAACTCTGTATTTTCTCTTCCCTCATAAACTTTTTGATTCATTGGTAATATAACGGTAAACTCGCTGCCTACACCGGGTTGACTTTTTACTTCAATGTTGCCACAATGTAGTTCTATCAGTTCTTTAACAAGTGATAGTCCTATGCCTGACGAGGGCTGCAATATGTTGAATTTTACCAATGTTTCAAAGCGTTGGAAAAGTGTTTGCTGTTTTTGAAGATCAATGCCAATGCCTTCGTCTTTTATAGAAACAATTAATCTGCTACTTTCTACATTGGCAATGACGGTGATAGACTTATTGGCCGGAGTGTACTTGAATGCATTGGATAGCAAATTAAAAATGATTTTTTCAAACTTATCCTGATCGATCCAGGTTTCTATAGCTTCCTGGTTTGTTTCCAATTGGTAATTGATATTCTTTTCTTCAGCAATAAGGCGGAAGTTATCCATTACTTTTTGTAATAGGCTGAGGACGTCTGTCTTTTCCAGCAGCACTTTCATTTTTTTATTCTCTATTTTCCGGAAGTCCAATATCTGGTTTACTAAATGCAACATGCGCTCCGTATTCTTGTGCACCAGGGTTAAATGTTTACGGGCATTGGCTGTGAGAGTTTCGTGTTCCAGAACTTCAGTAACCGGACTGGCTATGAGCGTTAACGGAGTACGTAATTCATGCGAAATATCGGTGAAAAAACGCAATTTTATATTTGCCAGTTGTTGTTCAATATTTATCTGATGACGCAACCGGTATATGTAGAGAATGATATAGACGATAGTTGCTGTGGATAACACGAATAATACGACATACAGAATCCATGCCCAGTATGTCTCCCAAAAGGTTGGAAGTACGGTTATAGGCAGGATACGTGCTTTTTCCATCCATACTCCGTCGCTGTTGGTGGAACGTATCTGTAATTCATATTCTCCCGGAGGCAGGTTGATATAGCTGGCTGAACGGCTGTTATCCACTTCATTCCATTTTTCTTCCAATCCTTTCAGACGGTAAGCATAGCTGATTGATTCCGGCGCTACATAATCCAAAGCTGCAAATTGGAAAGTAACATTACGCTCGGATGGTTTCAGCCGTAGTTCTTTCAGATCATTGATATCTAAATTCTGGGAAGTTCCCTGTATTTTAAAACCGGTGAATACAATGGGAGGGGCATAACTACTTTTCTGAAGATGTTCGGGACTAATTTTGAGTATTCCGATATCTGTTCCTAATAGCAATTGATTATTTTCCAGCACAGGAGCTGCCTCTGTAAAGTAAAGCTCTTGTTGCATGTACTTTTTATCATAATATTCAAATGTTTCCTTTTCCGGATTGAAACGGGTGAGTGCATTTTCTGAAATTACCCATAGGCTTCCTTCTTTATCTTCTATCATAGACTGGACGAGGTCAGATGGTAAACCATCTTTTGTCGTATAAGGTTTAAATTCGATGTGTTCACTTAATAGATTTTCAGAAAGGACTTTATTGATTCCTCCGGTAAATGTAAGAATGTAAGTTGCTTTCCTGTTATCTGTGTAGACATAGGTAACATCATTGCTGCTGAGGCTGGATACTTCATCTGGATGGCGTAGATTTCTATAGAAACAGATATCTTCCGGTTGTTTAAATTCACTGGAGAAAGTCAACAAGCCCTCCGTAGTGCAGACAAGAATGGCATTATTAACTTCAGTGATATAGCGTACTTTGGTAAAATGGCCTTTAGGGTATTCCTTCAGCCGATTATCATTATGTATGAAACGAATTTCTCCTTCAGCTGTTTCCTCTAATAAATTTAGCCCTCCACCATAGCAACCTATCCAGATTCGTTTCTGGTGATCCTGATAAATACTGTAAATACTATTATTGCTCAAACTATACGGATTGTTTTCCTGGTGAGTAAATTGACGTATCAGAAAATGATCTTTGCTGTCTCTTGTTAATCGGAAAAGACCATCCAATTTACTTCCCATCCAGATGATTCCATTTTCATCTTCCATAAAACAATAGATGTTCTTTTGGAAAGATATGGGCTGTGAACTGATGGTACCTTCGGGGGTCAGATATCCTTTCAAACTTCCATCCGGCTGATAAATTCGTACATATCCTTTTTTGCTGGCTGTCCAAAGCTCATTTTTTTCGTCTATCAGGAAAGCACGTGTCTCAAAACCGGTATCCATAGCTTGCAGAGAGCATGCGTATGTAGAAAATGAGATTTTTGTAACATCCCAGTGATTGCATATCCAGAGATTGCCCTGTTGATCTAAAAAAGAGTTCAGAATAACGGGGGTGAATTTTGTATCAGGATTATTATAATCAGTATAATAAGATTTCAGTTGTTTGTTTTTTCGGTCATAATAAGAGAATCCACCTCTATGTGGGACCATCCACAGTGTTCCTTGCTTATCTTCAAATATCAGGTCGCGGCTTAAGCGTTCGGCTTTCGGCAGGTCTTCTTTCGGAGTAATATAATGTTGCTTCTCTTCTGTTTCTAAATTGTAACGCACTACTCCGGGCATATCGGAGTATAGCCATAATTCTCCGAAGCTATCTTTGAATACAGACAAAACTTCGATGGAGGGATTAGTAGGAGTACGGGGATCTATTAACTGGCATCTTTGATCTTTTGCAAAGTAAATATAGAGTCCGTTGTCTGTGCAAAGTCCTATGCTGTCTTTTCCCAGTCTATTGATAGAATTGATAGTATTGGAGGTTGAAAAGGGCATTTCATGAAATTGAAGTTGCTGTGTCTGGGGGAGATATATTACTAACTGGTTGTTGGCAGATACCAGATATATATTGCCGTTATCTTCTTTGATGTTCTTGAATGGAATATCGGATTCTATTTTCTTTTTACCAATGATAGAAACTCCTTTGTTGGTTAATATCCACTCGTCACCATCGCTATCTTGAAAAATGGTGATTATTTGATCGCCTTTCAGATTCTTCTCTTCGATATTATATAAGGTTATTCCTTTTCCTTCCTGATCCTTGTATGCTTGTTCGTCGATGCGGAATGCTCCACGGTCACATACGATCCAACTTACTCCTTTAGGTAGTGCATAGACATTCTGCACAGCGTAGGTCTGCTGTTTGGGGGCTTCGTAAGGGCGTAAGATATCTATGAATTTTTCCCGGCGGCTATCGAACAGATAGACTCGTGAGTCATAAGTCTGACACCAGATGTCACAGGTTTGTGTCTGTATGATTTTGGCTATGCGGTTACTGGTTAAGGTGCATCCGTCTCCCGGAAATGCTTTATAGTTTTTGAAAGTGTATCCGTCGAATTTATTTAAGCCATTCCAAGTGGAAAACCAGATAAATCCTTTGGAATCTTGCAGGATGTTGGTGACAGACCTTTGTGCCAATCCGTTATAAGCGGAGAAACGTTGAATTTGACAAATCGGTTGTGCAATGGCTACACAAGGAATAAAAAGACAAATCAATATTAAATAATGGACTTGAAATATAATGCACTTTTTCATAGTATTGACTAATTTGTAACTGCTTTGCAAAGATATAAATTATCTGTTTTACTACTATGTATTCTAATAGTAAATGTGGGTGGATTTTCAGCACTTCGGTAAAGGAAGTATGGATGTGGAATTATTATATAGCATATGTGGAATATTTGTTCCCTTAGGTATATTATCGGGCTTGTGGCTACCCAGAAAGCTGTTTTTAAACATTGTGAACATTCGTTTCCACCTATTGCGATAAATTTTCCCCCTTTAACCAAATCCCTTTTCTGACTTTTGCATCAGAGAATCTAAGTGATATTTTCTTAAAAATTTTAAAAGCTATACTATGGAATATGAAAAACACATCGGTTAACAGCAGTGAGCATTTTACTATTATATAAAGAGAATAACCCTATAGAGAATTTAATTTTATTGTTTAACCAAATATTCTATTATGAAACAAAATTTTAGAAGTATGAAAAGCAAGCTTTTCCTTTTGCTGGCACTACTTTCGTTTGTGCCGATTGGGGCGTTTGCTCAAAACATTACTGTGAAAGGCACAGTTGTTGACTCGCAGGGAGAGACGATTATCGGCGCCACTGTGGTGGAAAAGGGTAATACCGGAAATGGTGTTACCACCGATTTGGATGGTCACTTCACGTTGTCTGTCGGCAAAGGAAAGAAACTGGTGATTTCTTATGTCGGTATGGAGACTCAAGAAGTAGATGCCATTGCCGGAAAAGAGTTGAAAATTGTATTGAAGGATGATTCACAAGCACTTGATGAAGTGGTTGTTATTGGCTATGGCAGTAAGGCGAGAAAGGATTTGACGGGTTCCGTCGGTTCTGTTTCAGGTGCCAAATTGGCTGCTGTTCCTGTTACTTCAGCTGCTGTAGCTCTGCAAGGTAAGATTGCTGGTGTACAGGTAACCACGGTCGATGGTGCTCCGGGTGCTGATATCAATATCCGTGTACGCGGAGGTACGTCCGTGACGCAAAGTAATGACCCGCTTTATATAGTAGACGGTTTTCAGGTAGACAATATTAATGACATTCCACCGACGGACATTGCTTCCATCGACGTGTTGAAGGATGCTTCTTTGACTGCTATTTACGGTGCAAAAGGTGGTAATGGCGTTGTAATTGTGACTACGAAATCTGCTCAACAGGGTAAGATAACTGTAGGTGTGAATGCTCAAATGTCAGTAAGCAAGCTTTCTAAAAAACTTGATTTGATGGATGCTTACGACTATGTACAGTATCAATATGACTGGGCAGCTTCAAATGGTGGTATGCGTAGTGGTCCGGCTAAATATTTTCGCGCTAACTTTGGTAATCCGAACGACTTGGATTTATATAAGTATGCTCCTACTCATGACTGGCAAGATCAGGTAATGGGAGAAACTCCGTTGAACTATTCTACTAATGTAACAGTTGGTGGTGGTTCCGAGAAGTTCCGTTTCAATACTTCTTTGACTCAATCGGAGGATAAAGGTATTATTTTAGGTTCCGGTGTTCGTCGTACTAACTTGAACGTCAAAATTAATGCTCAGTTAACCAAGAACTTGACATTAACTATGAATCCTCGTTTTACATATCGTCGTGACACAGGAGCCGGTGGTGATAAAGTCGGTAGCGGTGGTATTATTGATGTATTACGCTATCGCCCCTCAAACGGTTTGCGTGAATTTGCAACCTGGGATCCGGCAACAGTTGATCCGGACGATGAAGCAATCTTCGCTTACACTAACCCGAAGAGCGATATCGGTCAGAATGTAAAGTTGAAGCATGCTTACAGTTACACTAATCAGTTCTCTTTGGATTGGAAACCTATCGAAGGTTTAACACTTCGTACCGAAGCTGCTCATTCTATCCAATTTTCTGATGAAAATAACTTTTTCGGTCGCCTGACCAAAACAGGTCAGGATAATTCGAAAATGCCGGTTGCTGAAATTAAAGACAAGCGTAAAGAGTCTTATACTTGGATTAATACTGCTAATTACTCGTTTAAAACAGGACAATTTCACAACTGGTCTGCATTGCTGGGGTCGGAAATTCATCATACTCAGACCAAAGAGAATTATCAGAAGAATCGTTATTTCCCTCAAAATATTGAAGCTGATCGTGCTTTGAACAATATGGCTTTGGGTACACCGTGGGAATCAACTTCTTTACTTTCTACTCCAAACCGTACGGCTTCTTTTTTCGGTCAGATAAACTACAACTATGACCACAAATACTTGATTGCCGCAACAATGCGTGCCGATGGTTCTACTAAGTTTGCTCCGGGTAATCAATGGGGGTATTTCCCCTCTGTTTCAGGTGCTTGGGTACTTTCCAGAGAAGGCTTTTTGGAAAATAATGCGCTAATCAGCAATTTGAAACTGCGTGCTGCTATTGGTTTGGCTGGAAATAATCGTATTGACGATGACCAATGGCGTTTCTTGTATTCGGTAAATGCAACTGGTGGTCCAGGCTTTGGTGAAGCAACTCAATATGGCGAACAATGGTTTAGTGTAAGCGATGGGAAAAAATTTCCCAATACAAAAATCAAGTGGGAAACAACCCTAACTCGCAACGTGGCATTGGATATCAGCCTCTTTGGTGATCGTTTGACCATTACTCCGGAGTTCTATTGGAACACTACAAAAGATTTACTTTATGAGTCAGTTATACCGTCGACCATGGGATTCACTAAGCAGATGCAGAACATCGGCCAGGTGACGAATAAGGGTATTGAATTAAGTATTAATGGAGATATTCTTCGTGGTAAGGATTATGTGTTGAGCGCTAACTTTACATTCGGTATGAACAAAATGAAAATTGATAAACTGAATGATACCGATGATATACTTTGGATTTTGGATGATCGTTGGAAACCTGATTATGATAACTATTGCTTGAGAGTGGGTGATCAAGTTGGTCTGATTTACGGTTTTGTCTATGATGGTCTCTATAGTCCGGATGAATTCTATTTCGATCCTACTCAGAACTTCTTGGCTGTTCCGAATGAAGGTACTGTTATTAACACTATCTATCAGGATTCTAATTCGGGTGCAGCAACATTGCCGGGCAAGATTAAGTTCAAAGATTTGGATGGGGACGGTCAGATAACAGAAAACGACCGTACTGTGATTGGTAACACAACTCCAAAGTTCCAAGGCGGTTTCGGTTTGAGTGGTCAATGGAAGAATTTTGACTTTACTGCCAACTTTAACTACATGGTTGACTTTGATGTTTATAATGCTACTAATTACATGCTTTCTTCATCTATCAGTAATACTAATAATTTCTACAACGTATTGGCAGACTTTACACAAAAAAATCGCTGGACTTATGTACGTGCGGATGGTGAATGCCTGTATAAAAATACTAACATTGATGGGTCGGTTAACGAATATATTACGATGAATGCCGGTAAGTCTTTGTGGAATCCGGCAGATGTGGAAGATAAGGTAACTCACTCTTACTTTGTAGAAGACGGTTCATTCCTCCGTTTGCAAGACGTAACGATCGGTTATACATTGCCTAGTAACCTGACTAAGAAGTGGGGGATGTCGAAGGTTCGTTTCTATGCCAGTGCTTCCAATCTTTTTATCCTGACTGGTTATTCTGGTTACGACCCCGAAGTAGATGTACAATCAGGTTTGACTCCTTCTATGGACTACAATCGTTACCCACGTAGCCGTAGCTTCGTATTTGGTACCAACATTACATTCTAACATTAAAAATTAGAGAAATATGAAATTAAAATATTTATTTTTCGCCGCTTTGGCTTCGTTGGGTTTCACAGCTTGCAGTGACTTCTTGGATGTTGACTCTGTATCGAAGTATGATAGTGAAGGGGTTTTCGGCGAAAAGACAGAGATTAACCGCGCCCTTAACGGGGTATATGCAAAGCTGATGAGTGGTGATTTTTACGGTGACGCTTATTTCACTAAGTTTGTTTTCAACAGCGATGTGGAGTTTACGACGAATACCAGTGATGTGGCTACAAACAACAGTTTTCGTCGTTTCGATGGAAACAGTACTGCCAATGACGTAGAGAAGTTTTGGAATGCTGCCTATTCAGGTGTTGAGTATGCTAATAATTTTGTATATTATTTAGAGAGAAGTCCGCTATATAGCACAGAAGATGCAGAAATCATGCAGATGATGGGTGAAGCTAAAGTGATACGTGCCATGTTCTTTCATGATTTGGTGACTTATTTTGGTGATATTCCTTTCACATTTGAACCCGCTTCTGTGGTAGAGAATTATGTAATGCCTATTGTCAGCCGTGATGAAGTTTACAAGACTTTGATTGAGGACTTGAAGAGTATTGCTCCCTACATGAAGTTTGCTGCTAATTTGTCGAATGGTGTAGAACGTGCCTCTAAGGAGTTTTGTTGGTCTATGATTGCACGTATGGCAATGCATGCGGGTGGTTACTCTTTGCGTCCGGATACTGATAATCCAGCTAATTTCGGTAAAATGGAACGTCCTGCCAACTACAAAGATCTTTATAAAACGGCTTTAGCATACTGTGACTCAGTAATTTCTTCAGCTACCCACACATTGTCTTTGCCTTATTATCGGGTGTTTGTAAATGAATGTAACTATATGGTGAACAGTAATGATGATCCTATCTTTGAAATTCCTTTTGCAAAAGAGACTTCCGGTAATGTTGGTTATGTACATGGACCGAAAAGCGAACTCTATGAAGGTTCTACGAGTGGCGATAATATTTGGGGTGAAGCTAAGAGTAGCGCTGCATTGAGTGCATTCTATCGCTTTATGTTTGACCCAGAAGATGCTCGTCGCGATTATCTCAATGGCTTGTGGGGATACCTTTATAATGGCGAACCTACAATCAGTGTTTCTTATACGGTGTACAATAACAAGTGGTCCAAACTGTGGTCAACAAGTGGTAATCCGGAAAGTGCAGGTAATACAGGTATTAATTTTCCCTATATGCGCTATACAGATGTATTGTTGATGTATGCTGAGGCAGCCAACGAACTGAATGATGGCCCTACAGATGCAGCTAAGGCCGCTCTTCGTCAGGTACGCCAACGTGCATTCACTAACCCGGAAAAGATTGATTCGTATATCGAAAGTATGAGTGGGTCAAAGGAGGATTTTCTGAAGGCTGTGCTTGACGAACGTAAGTTTGAGTTTGCTGGTGAAAACATGCGTTGGAAAGATTTGGTTCGTAATAACCTTTTGGCAGAAAATACTTATTATAACTTCTTACGCTATTTGGTTTGCGGTGAAAACGGTGCGGGACAATCTGCTTACCAAGAGATGGTGGAAGAGTATGACGGAATGCCTGAATATTTAGACAAATTGCCATCAACCGTATATTATATGATTGGTGCAAATCCTCAAACTCCGAGTGTATTTCCCAATACATCATTGCGTATTATTGATATTTACAATCCATATGATGATGTAGTTGTGAGTACAGTTCCTGATGAATATAGAGCATTGACAGTTCAGTATCCTTACGCCTGGGCTTCTGATGCAGGTGTAGTGAATGCACAATGTTTGTACTCATTTTATGGATACATTTATTGCGATCAGATATCAGGTTTGGTTTATCTGAATACTAATGGCAAATATAGTACTCATGCCCCGAGTGCAAATGCCAGTTTGCCGCCGGTTCGATATATTTTACCTTATCCGAATGCGGCTATTCAACGTTCTGCCGGTGCCTATAAGAACTATTACGGTTATACAAAGTAGTAATCAATAAATAAGAAACAACAATATGAAAAAGAAATTCTTATATATCATGATGGCTCTCTGCTCATTCTCGTTTGTGGCTTGTAGTGATGATGACTATATTCCCGGGAAGAGCGAACTGGATGCTGATAGAGAACTTATGACCATGTTTCGTGTAGACGATAATTCAAATAAGGGTGATACCGACCCCTATCGTTGTCAGGTGGTGAATATTAACGATGTGCAGCTTCGTTGGTATGGTGTGGATGGCTGTGCCGGATATGAGTTGAAATGGGGATTACAAGGTAACGTGTCTTCCGGTTTGGCCGAGGACTGGGAAAATCCCAAAAATATTGAAGGCTCAGTAATTCTTGGGCCTGATGAATTGGAATATTTGGTAAAGGATCTCCAATATTCTACTCCCTATCACTTTGCCATTCGTACTCTTTCTAAAAAAGGTGAGGGGCACCACTCTAAGTGGTATGGCTATGGTAGCGGTCGTCAGTGGTCTGAGTATTGTAGTTTTACTACCGAACCTCGTTATGACACTCCGGAGGTTATTGTGGTTAACGATGTGACTGAAACAACTTTCCGGGTAAATATAGACCGACAGTTAGCAACTTCGGGTAGTGATGATCAACAGCAAAAATACTTGAATTACTTTGAAGTCGCAGATGGTAATTTTGTAATGCAGACTCTAACAGTGGAGCCTTCACCTACTAATCCTAATGCTGCTTGTCCCGACAAGTGGAAGAACTACAAATTGACTCAGGAAGATTTTGAGCGTGGTTATGTAGATATTGATGGTTTGGAGACTAACTGTGTATATTTGGTAAACGTGCAGAACGATAATGTGGCTGTACATTGGGATGCTATTTATAATACTTGTGTGATTCGTATGGATGGTGTAGCGGGTGAACCTATTTTAATCAAGCACTTTGCTGACCCGAATGATACCATTCGTGGTGCTTACGACTATAATGCGTCCCGCCTTGATACTATCATTGATAACTTTACTGCAGATGGTAGCTTGGCTGAGGGTCAGATTTTCTACTTGGAAGGTGGCAAAACTTACTATTTTGCTCAGAATGTATCTATCTGTAAAGGCTTTACTCTACAGACCGATCCCGAAACTGTTTCTAAGGGTAATGCTAAAGTGTTGATGGGTGGTACTTGGACTTATGACAATGGTGCTTGTGGTAATGCGATGAACTTCATGTTCGGGCGTAATCCGCAAACTGGTGAGTTGGGTGGTATCAATGTGAAGTCGGTAATATTCAAAGATCTCGACTTTGATTGTCCGAAAGCTGTTCACTATGGGCTTTACAATGGTAATACTACCGGTAACTACTTTATAAATATGTACTCTATGGGTATGGCTGTTTCATTCCAGTCGTTTGAAATTTATAATTGTACTTTCCAAGGACAGGTGCGTGGTTTCCTCCGTACGCAAGGCTCTAATCGTAAGACGTTTGAGAAAATTCAAATCGAAAATTGTATTTTCTATAATTCAGGATATTATGATAACAAAGGTGGTGGTTATTGTTGGTTCTTTGGTGATGGTGCATTAGCAAAATGTAATGTATTTAATGACTTTATTTTCCGCAACAATACTATTTATGATTCACCGCATGGTGCCTTTATTTCTAATAATAAGGATAACTTTGATTGGCCAGCCAACATTCGTTATAAGTTTACTATTGAGAACAATACGTTTATAAACTTTGAAACTCGTGGTGGTTCTAAGATCTTTGACATGCGTAATGTGCCAAGTGGCACGGAAATTATCTTCCAGAAGAATTTGTTCATTTTGGCTAAGGATGCATCTGATAATCGTACAATGAATTCACAGGCTATTGATCTTCGTACAGTAAATGGTGATGGTGTTATTATCTACGATTTCAAGGATAATTATTCTACTAATGCTTATCTGACCAAAGGTTCAATTTTTTCCAGTGGTTTTGATGCTTCGAAGAATAATGCTGGTTATAATTTCAATGCTAGTGGTACTGAGGAACTGGCTGTTCATTTGGGAGATGAGCAGGACCCTGAAGGAATTTCTCCTACAGAGTTAATGAAGAATCCGAATCCACCTCATCATGATCCGGATAAGTTGATGCATCGCGGCATTGATCTCAACAACCTGTATTATAACAATACCGATAAGGTACGTAAATCTGCTATCTATCGTTTGGGCATTGGTGATCCGCGTTGGAGACAATGATAATAACGTGTCGTTAATGAGGCCGTGAGGTTTTGTTAGACATTCTTTGCAGGAAGGGCGTTCCATTCGGAGGAACGCCCTTTATGTATATAGTAACTAATGAAGTTGGTATTCTCTTATTTATCTTTAGGAGTAAACTCTGAGGGACTTACTCCATATTTTTTCTTGAAACACTTACTAAAGTATTTTGGATCATTAAAGCCTGTCATATAGGCTATTGTAGAGACGTTATATTCTCCTGTTTCCATTAATTGCTTGGCACGTTTTATACGCATCTCGCGGACGAAATCAATAGGCGAAAGTCCGACAATACTTTTCAGCTTTTGGTAGAATACCGTACGGCCCATACCCAGTTCTTGGGCAAATTCATCAATCGTCAGTTTCGAATTATCCATTTGATTGTGCATTATTTCCATTACCCGCTTCATGAATACTTCGTCAAACGGAACAATTTGTGGCCTTTCCGGTTCTACTTCTACAAGGAGAGTAGGGACAGGGTTTTCTTTTTTCTGATCCGACCATTGTTCGAGATAAAGTTCCTGTAATTGTTTGCGCTGATGCAACAGTGATTTAATGCGTGTTTTCAGATAAGTAGAACTGAATGGTTTGGTGATATAATCGTCAATTCCTTGTTCCAATCCAGAAATACGGTCATCCAAAGAAGACTTGGCAGAAAGAAGTATAATAGGAATATGACAAACATCTCGGTGAGCTTTGATAGCTTTCACCATATCCAGACCATCCATAACAGGCATCATCACGTCACTGATGATAAAATCCGGTACATGTTGCAGAGCCTGCTCCAGGCCTTCTTTTCCATTCGTAGCCTCAATGACTTTATAGGTTCCGGAAAGGATATCGTTCAGGAAGTTTCTCAATTCTGCATTATCTTCTACGACTAACACGGAGATAGGATACCTGTCCGTATTATTATCGGTGTCTTTTTCTTCCATCTTCTCCTGTAGAATAACATTTTTCTCTGATGTTTTGGAAATGATTTTATGCTTGTCTTGTTTCTGATTATGAGTGGACGGAGCATCACTCAGGATAAATTCCGTGTTTTCTTTTCCTTCATAAACCTTCTGGTTAAGCGGCAATGTCACAATGAATTCACTCCCCATTCCAGTTTCAGTATTCACTTGAATATTACCCTGATGTAATTCGATCAGTTCTTTTACTAAGGACAGCCCGATTCCGGAAGATGGTTGCAGAATATTGTTATTTACCAATGTTTCAAAACGTTGGAATAGTGTCTGTTGCTTCTTAGGGTCAATGCCAATACCTTCGTCGGCAACGGAAATAACGACTTTATCTTTTGTCGTATGGGCATACACTGTAATTGATTTATTGGCAGGTGTGTATTTGAATGCATTAGACAATAAATTAAAGATAATCTTTTCGACTTTATCCTGATCTATCCAGCAATGTATTGACTCTTTATCTGTTTGCAGACGGAAATTAATATTTTTTTCTTCGGCAATGAGGTGGAAATTATCCATCACTTTTTGCAATAGTTCTACAATATCAGTTTTCTCCAGCAATAGCTTCATCTTTTTGTTTTCTATTTTACGGAAATCGAGTATCTGATTGACCAGTCGCAACATGCGCTCTGTATTATTGTGAACTACTGTCAGAAGTTTACGGGCACTGGGAGTGAGAGGCTCATGCTCAAGAACTTCACCTACAGGGCTGGTAATCAGAGTCAACGGTGTGCGTAATTCATGAGAAATATCCGTGAAGAACCGTAACTTTATATTTGACAGTTGTTGTTCCATATAAATCTGATGACGTAGTTTATAGATATATAATATGATATATACAATAGTAGCTGTAAATAAGATGAATAAGATAATATAGAGTAATACAGCCCAGTATGTTTCCCAGAATGTGGGAATTACAGTGACAGAAAGCTTTCGCACATTGTCTGTCCATACACCGTCACTATTGGTTGAGCGTATTTGTAATTCATAATTTCCCGGAGGAAGATTAATATAACTGGCCGTGCGGCTATTCTCCACTTCATTCCATTTTTCTTCCAGCCCTTTTAACCGGTAAGCGTAGTTGATGGAAGTCGGATTGACATAGTCTAATGCTGCAAACTGGAAAGATACGTTTCGCTCGTCAGGTTTTAATTTTAATTCCTCCAGATCATCAAGATCCAGTTGTTGCTGAACTCCCTGTATTTTTAAACTAGTGAATACAATAGGGGGAGTATAGGAACTTTTACTGAAGGCAGCTGGATTTATCTTTAAAATCCCTGCATCTGTACCTAATATTAACTGATTCTGTAATATAGCGGGGGAGGCTTCACTGAAATATATTTCTTTTTGCAGATGCTTTTCGTTGTAATGCTCGAAGGTTCCGTTTTCCGGATCAAATTTGGCCAGTGTATTTTCTGATATGACCCATAGATTTTTCTGTTGATCCTCAATCATGGATAGAACCAGGTCCGACACTAAACCATTTCGTTTGGTGTAGGTCTTGAATTGGATCTGATCGGTTAACAAATTATCTGAAATAATCTGATTGATGCCGCCGGTGAATGTAAGTGCATACGAATTTTTATGGCTGTCTGTATAAATATAAATCACATCGTTGCTGCTAAGACTGGATGCCAAATCCGGTATGCGTACATTGGTATAGAACTTAATGTCTTCCGGATGTTCAAAATTGCAGGAGAAGGTAATCAACCCTTCGGTTGTACCGACTAAGAGGGTATTATTCACTTCTTTGATAACGCGCGCTTTGCTAAATTTGTCTTTTGAATAGCCTTTCAGTAAATTACCGTTATGCAGGAAGCGGACTTTTCCATCTGCCGTTTCCTGAAGTAAGTTAATGCCTCCGCCATGAGTGGCTATCCACATTCGTTTTTTTGAATCTTGGTATATGCAATAAACACTATTATTGCTTAAACTATAGGGGTCTTCTTCATTATGTACATAGTTTCTTATCTGGAAGCTTCCATCTCTTTCAGGGCTTAACCGGATGATTCCGTCCCATTTACTACCCATCCATATGTTTCCCTGTTCGTCTTCTGTGAAACAATAAATGTTTCTGGAGAACGAAATGGCTTTTGAGCTGATAGTTCCTTCCGGTGTCAGGTAGCCTTTAAGAGTTTTGTCCGGATTGAAAATCCGGATGACTCCTTTTTTGTTTGCAACCCAGAGATTTTGTTGCTTATCAACCATGATTGCGCGGGTTTCATGTCCGGAATCAAAAGTGGTCAGTTGGCTGGCATTAGGAAAAAATGAAATTTTGTCCATCCAGAAATTATTGGCATACCAGAAGTTTTTTTGATTATCCACATAGAAATTTAGGATAACAGGTGTGAATTTAGATTCCGGTTTACTGTAATCGGTGTAATAGGGCTTTAGTTCTTTATCTTCCCGGTCATAATAGCTTAGACAACCTAGGTGAGGTACAACCCATAAAGTTCCCTGGTTATCTTCGAATATAACGTCACGGCTTTTAAGTTCAGCCTTGGGCATATTTTGTGTAGGGGTTTCATAGTGCTGCTGCTCGTTAGTCAACGGATTATACCGTACAATTCCACGCTGTTCTTTTGAGAATATCCATAATTCATTATGGCTGTCCTCAAATATTCTCATGACGTTAAAATGCATTTCTACATTCCTGAATTGTTTGTTTTTGGCAAAGAAAAGCATGATGCCATTGTTGGTACCTATTCCGATAGTATCTTTTCCCAAACTTAGTATACAGTTTAGTCGCGAATAGTCCAGAGGTATTTCTTCATATTGAACTTGTCCGTTTTGTTGATTATAGATTGCTAAACGTTTGCTTGATATCAGATACATTTTCTCATTGTTTTCACAGAAACTAGTGAAATGGGTTTTATCAGATATTGTTTTTTGCCCAACTATACAAACGCTTTTATCTGTAAAAATCCATTCATCGCCGTCAGCATCTTGTTCGATTCTGGAAATCTTTCTACCGGGTAGGTTGCCGATTTCTGGAGTATAAGGTGTTATGGCATCCTCATCCTCATTTCCTAATTTCCGTTCGTCTACCCGAAAAGCTCCGTGATCGCATACGATCCAACTGACTCCTTTAGATAGGGCATAGATCTTGCGTACTATATAAGTTTCCCCGCTTTTTTGCTCAAAAGGTTGGAGAATATCGACGAATTTTTCCTGATGACTGTCGAATAAATAAACCCGGGCATCATAAGTCTGGCACCAGATGTTATTTTGTTGATCAGGCACAATTCTTAATATACGGTTACTTGTTAGTGTGCATCCATCTCCGGGATATGCTTTATAATTCTTGAAAGTATAACCGTCATATCTGTTCAAACCATTCCAGGTGGAGAACCAGATGAATCCCTTGGAATCTTGTACAATGTCTGAAACGGTTCTTTGCACTAACCCGTTATATATAGAGAAGTGTTGGATTTGACAAATTGGTTGTGCAAGAAGCATGGTTGGAATTAACAGTACCATGTAGATCAATAAACGTAAAATCTGTTGTGCTATATTTTTCATTTGGTATTAATTTATAAAACACACAAAGATATAAAAAAATGGCGAATTTCTTAATCTTCTTTAAAATAGATGTTGTGAATGTCTTTTTTACTAAATGAAATAATATATTTGTGATATCAAAATGATATCAACTTAATCTATCAGTTATGGAAACAAAAGAATTGAATTTCAAAGGGTTTAAGATGAATGGCTTTTTAGGATTGTTTGTTCATCTCATTGTGCTGCCTGCACTAATTTTCTTTGGCTTTATTACGTGTGTGCCAACGGCAATTGTGGCTGGTATTCTCTGTATTGTCTGGCTGATAATGTTTGCCGGTTATATGCAACTGGAACCGAATGAGGCTCGGGCTATGGTGTTTTTTGGTAAGTACAAAGGTACATTCAAGGAAACTGGTTTCTTTTGGGTGAATCCTTTTCTGGATAAGAAGAAACTTTCTCTTCGTGCGCGTAACCTGGATGTGGAACCTATCAAGGTAAATGATAAGATCGGTAATCCTATTCTGATAGGTTTGGTGTTGGTATGGAAACTTAAAGATACCTACAAAGCTATGTTTGAGATTGATTCGCAGACAATGGCTTCATCTGCCCATACGGGGGGAAATGCCAACCAGATTAATATAGGTAATGCGGTTGCCAGCCGTATGAACGCTTTTGAGAATTTTGTGAAAATACAAAGTGATGCCGCTTTACGCCAGGTGGCTGGACAATATGCTTATGATGATAACGAAGCGGATACTGAAGAACTGACACTTCGCTCCGGTGGTGAAGAAATCAATGAACAGTTGGAACAGAAGTTGAACGAACGTCTTGCCATGGCAGGTATGGAAGTAGTGGAGGCACGCATCAACTATCTGGCTTATGCTCCTGAAATAGCTGCGGTAATGCTCCGCCGTCAACAGGCTTCGGCTATCATTACTGCCCGTGAAAAGATTGTTGAGGGAGCTGTTTCCATGGTAAAAATGGCTTTGCATAAACTTTCTGAAGAAGAGATTGTTGAACTGGACGAAGAAAAAAAGGCGGCTATGGTCAGCAATTTGCTGGTAGTACTTTGTGCCGATGAGGCAGCACAGCCGATTGTTAACGCAGGTACGTTAAATCATTAATCAAGATAATATGGGCTTTTCTTTTTTATATAAGTGGGCATTAGTGCTTGGCTTATTGCTGGGATATGTAGTAGCGGTTTTTGCTCAGGATACAAATATGAACCGTGCGAAGCATGTGTACGAATTGTTTGTGGCAGATCAGGGGGACAGTATTCATGCTCTCTTGAATAAAAATCTGCAGGAAAAATTATCACCGGAAATTTTTAAGGACATGTTTAAGCAATCGGAAAAGCAGTTTGGAAAACTTCAAGCCAAAGGAGAGTGGAAGCAAGAGAGTGCTGAAGGCATAACACTTTATTATCGCGATCTGAAGTTTGAACGTTACAGTCTCCGTTTTTTGCTGTCTTTCGATGCTGACGGAAGCATGAATACCATTCGTCTGATGCCTGTGCCTGCTGCTTCTACAGCCAAGCCGGTAGCTTATAATAAAGAGAAAATGCAGGAACGAGATATAACGGTGGGAGCGGATGGCTTTAAATTGCCCGGAACGCTGACGTTGCCTGTAGGCAAGAAAAAGGCTCCTGTCGTAATCCTGGTGCATGGTTCCGGTCCGCAGGATCGTGATGAAACTGTCGGTCCCAATAAGCCTTTCCGTGATTTGGCTTGGGGATTGGCAGAACGTGGTATTGCAACGGTTCGTTATGATAAGCGTACAAAAGTATATGGTGCAGCTTTTATTCCGGAAGGCCAGAATGCAAACTATGACACTGAAAGTGTAGATGATGCTGTAGCCATTATTGCTTGGGTGAAGGGATTACCGGAGGTTGATGCAGACAGTGTTTATGTACTGGGACATAGTTTAGGGGCCACACTTGCTCCTCGCATTGCAGAACGAGCAGATGGGGTGACTGGAATTATCCTTGTTGCCGCTTTAGCCCGTCCATTTGAAGACGCTATTGTTGAACAAATGACTTATATATCTTCTCTGACAGACTCTTCCGCTAATGCCAAAAAGCAGATTACAGAAATAAAAAAACAAGCGGATAATATAAAGAAACTGGGCACGCCGGAATATGATGATAAGATTCCTTTATTGTTGGGTGTTCCTCGTTCTTACTGGGAATTTGCTAATGCCTATAAACCGGTAGAAGTGGCATCTAAACTGACTCTTCCCATACTTATATTGCAGGGCGAGCGTGATTATCAGGTGACTATGCAGGATTTTGGCTTATGGCGCTTCGGGTTGATGCGCAATAAAAATGCTTTCTTTAAATCTTATTCTAAACTCAATCATATGCTACAGGAAGGTAGTGGTAAGGCTACTCCGTTTGAGTATAATCAGGCGTCACCTGTAGTCGGATATGTCATGGATGATATTGCATCGTTTATTCATAATGGAAATCTGTTATAATGTGAACTCAATTGTAAATTGTTAAATAGTAAATAGAATCGTGGCTAAAAAAGAAACTTCAACCAAAAGCTTTGTCCTCCGTGTAGATGCTGCAACTATGGATGCCCTTGAGAAGTGGGCAGCCGATGAGTTCCGCAGCACTAACGGGCAGCTTCAGTGGATTATCGCTGAAGCGTTGAGGAAAAGTGGGAGGATGAAGAAAACTAAAAATCCTCCTTTGTCTCAGGAAACTGAATCGTAATATATAATTCATAATTTATAGTCTTATGTTAAATCTTGGTCCTTATTCAACGAAAGAGTTCTCTAATATTCGGGTATATCCCACCCTGATAGATCGTATGCTGGAAGGTGTTGCCATAGTATTGGCAATTGCTGCCTGGGTGTGTGCAATATGGGTGTATACCCATATAGGGGACAAGGTTACTGCTAATTTTTCTCTTATGGCTGCCGGATTAGGAACTTTTTGTCTTCTTTTGGTAGGCATTTCCGCTTATCTTCCTATTCGTTGGATACGTTTTCCGGTACGTATTACGGAGCGCAATGTTGCAGTGCAGTATCTTATGGCAACCCGCATCGCCCGGATTCTGAATGTCTTTCTGACTTTACTTTTTCTTACTCTTGTTTTTAATAAAGTGGAGGTGGAATATGGCATTCCGCAAGGTTTGTGTAATATGGTAACGAGTGCCGTCGGTGGTTTACTGATATTGGCGCTTATTGTGTACTATATATTGGCGTTTAAATATAAATAGCATTGGAATATAGAGTTCTGTATGATATAGAAATAACTTACAATATTTTGATTATTTGATAAAATGAACTATCTTCGTATTCGGATATAATAGTATCTGAATACGAAGATAGTTGGATTAATCAAATACAATAATATGCCATTACTTTATAACTTTGACATTGATACAGTTGAAGAATTATTAGTTATTCTCGCTCGGAACATACAAAAGCGTAGACTGGAGAAAGGGCTTTCCCGAGAAGCTCTCACTGAACTTAGCGGTGTTCCTACTCCTACTATTGCTAAATTTGAGCAAAAACATACTATTTCACTGGCATCCTATGTAGCCTTAGCAAAGGCTTTGGGTTACACTAAAGCAATTAAAGAGCTATTATCCGAACCATTGTATAGTACAATGGAAGAGTTGGAGATGATTCATAAGAATAAAAACAGAAAAAAGGGGCGTAATGAAATTAGTAAATAAATTGGCGGTGATTTATCATGCTCGGACTGTCGGAACACTTAGTATGACGCCTGACAATCGTCTGTGTGCATTCCAGTATGATAAAGAGTGGTTAGCTACCGGATTTTCTATATCTCCGTTTGAATTACCTTTAAAACCAGATCTATTCGTTGCTAAGCCAGAGCCATTCTGGGGAAACTTCGGAATTTTCGAAGATAGCCTACCTGATGGTTATGGTCGCTATCTGCTTAACAGATTGCTAAAAAAACAAGGGGTAAATGACGGAGAATTGACTCCTTTGCAAAGATTGAGTATTGTCGGAACTTCTGGAATGGGAGCTTTATGTTATATTCCGGAAACTTACGTAGGGGAAGAAAAAACTCTTCCTGAATTAGATAATCTCCAGCAGATAGCTTTGGATGTGTTATCCGAAAAATCGGATAAAGATGAAGAGGTGCTTTATTTCAATAGTGGTAATTCTGGTGGTTGCCGTCCAAAATGTCTGTTACAGGATGTAGAGGGGGCTTGGTTAGTTAAGTTTCGTCATACGTATGACCCTAAAAATATGGGAATGATGGAATTTCGCTATAATGAGATTGCCCGCAAATGTGGAATTACTGTACCCGATTTTAAATTAATGGAAGGAAAGTACTTTGCAAGTAAGCGTTTTGATGTAGAGAATGGAGTCACCCAGTGCAGTGGCGGGTATAATGGGGAACATGCCACTTCTGTTAATAATCAGGGAAATCCGAGCCTTGAAGACATGCTTATTGTGGGAGAAAGTATTCGTATTTCTCGAAAGAAAGGTTTGGAAATAATCCGGGGTATTGCGAACTCTTGCGAAGAACTCTTGGCTAAAGAATATGAATTTATCAGAAAATAAGTGGATTCTGCTTAGAAATACCTAGTTATGGCTACTAACCTCTTTCATTATACCTCATTTTAGGGATTGTGGCATCCGGGCAAATGCCCTACTTTTGCAACATCAGATTTAATGAATTAGTTAGTCATAATTACGTAACCACTTTTATTAAGGAAAAAGCTTCCCGTCTTCCCCGATGCGATATCGTGAAAGAACGGGAATTTTTTCATTTAACACCCTACAAAATAAAAATTCGTTGCTCCATTTCTGTGTGCGGCATGACAAAATGCAAATAATCTTCTAATTGACGAATTTAATAGAAAAATCGTCAATAGACTGACGATTTTATCAAACTGACAAGCCTATATAGAAGTAGTATAGTCGGTCGTAATATCAAAGTATCAATTCCTTGTCGACAAGAAGTTAGGAGTTTGTCAACAAGGAGTTAACTTCTTGTCGACAGGAAGTTAACTCCTTGTAAGAGGCTGATAATCAGTACCCGTATTTTCTCTTGATTTCCGGGCTTTTACCCTTGTTTTCGTGTCTTGTTCAGCGCTCCGATAACATATTTCCCATTGTTATTTACCATACTCCACTTGGTGTTATGTATTATTTTCCAGACTCCATTTCCCAAACGTCCGTAATCTGACAGTTTCAATATTGCTTTTACTTCGTCCGGGTCTTTGATATGCAGATTTTCCAGTGAGAGCAGCAGACATTCCAGATTATGGGTATTTTTGTTGTACGCGTATCCCGGAAACTCAATAAAAGAATATCTCCTCCATACATCAACATCCTCCCCCGTCGGGGGAGTTAGAGGGGGAAGTCCTTTATTTTCATCTGCTTTGTTTTGTTCTGTTTTGCTTTGTTCGGAATTGTCAGCTATTTCGGGTAAACTGTCTGCATCCTGCACGCTATTTTCGGGATTTTGCATACCATCAGTTTCCCTGTCATACTTATCATCTTTATTATCTTTATCATTCTTGCCGTTCTTATCTCCTTTTTTATCTTCTTCGGGTTTTACCAGCATGTAGGGTAGGGACGCTAAGTCCCTCCTCCTACGTTTGGTGGCATCCAGCCACACTTTCTGTATATTGACTGAAGTCAGTATGCAGTGCTCTTCGTAACTTCCCTTATCGAAGAATCCTTTTTCTATCAGGATGTCCACAATTCCCTGCATTTCGTCTGCCGTAATCTCCTTTCCCGCCTTATTGCTGAATAGTACGCACTGCTCGTCATTCCAGTACAGATAATATCCGTTCTCTTTGTAGATTTTGCATATCAGTTTCATTACTGCGGTTTCCGCTTTCATTCCATATTTTGCTTCAATCAGTTCCATCGATACCTCTTCGAACAGGTTTACCTGTGTCGGGAAATAAGGTATACTGTTATATATCATTGCCATAATTCTAATTTTAAATTTCTAATGTTAAACTGTCAATTGTCAACTGCCAATTGTCAATTGATTGGTCTCCATTCCAGAAAATTCTCCAACTGGAAGCTTCTCCATGCCTGCAGGTCTACATCCCAATATATGATGTGCCCTTCTATACGTTTTATGTCGTATGTGCGATGGAAACTGCCTTCATAGGGTAGAAGAGTTGCCTTGACGAAGCGGAATGTTCCGTCCTGTTTGTAGTATGCTACGAGTGCATATCCGTACTGCATGTAGTCGATGAGGCTTTCGATCCTGTCTGTCATCCATTGTGCCGCGTCTTCCGTATAAGCTTTTTCGAGCATAATACGTATTTTCCATCTCTTTTTGAGTGCTTCATTGAGTGAAGCGGTCTTTTTTCGCTTTTTCATTGCGCTTTAATTTTTTAATTTAGAACTCATTACTTTTTAATTGTCAATTGTCAACTGTCAATTGTCAATTGTTTAGCGGGTGTTTATGTCGGGCATAAAAAAGAGAAGATGTCACTTTTTTGAAAAAGCGGCATCTTCTCATTTGCGGGGCTTAATCTTTGCTAAAGCGTGGGCAAAGATATAGGTTGTTTCAATAGGGTGTAACTATTTAATTATTGTCTGTTTATTTCTTCTTTTTCTTCCCTTTTTTCTCTTCTTTTCTTTCCTGTTTCATCTTCTTTTCTCTCGCTTCCTGGGAGTATAATTCTCTGTTCAATTCCCCCAGTTTTAATTCTATGGTCTTGGATGACAGGTGAGTGCGGTCTTTTGTTAGGAAGAATTCTTTTTCCGCTGCCCAGTCTGCCACCGCTTTCATCGTTACGTCTTCTTTTTTACCGAAGCACCCCTTCTTTATGGCTGCGAGTAGCACCTCCATTCCCTCTTTTCTGCACTCGAAAGGCACCCCTTCCACTGTCGGACTTTGGGGACGTCCGGGTCCTCTGTCAGTCCCTTCTACAATACCCTCTGAAGCCGTATTCTCTAGTTTTTCCAACTCTTTTTTTCAAGGCTTTCAGCCTTCTTTTGATTCTTCATTTTTCTCTTTAATTTAAGTTATTAATTAAATATATTATAATTGTATTAAATTATAAAAATGCGGCAAAGGTAGTGTAATCTTCCTTATGGTGAATGGAATGGGTGAAAAGAAAAAATAGAAAGGAATTTTTGTGGGTGTAAATTGTTTGTATACAGGTGTTTATGTGCTTATTTTGTGGGTGCCCAAAAAACGTTCGTTTAATGGGCACAAAGATAACAGGTATTTTTTGAACCTGCAAGATGTTTAATAAAAATATTTTTAGGCTACGTTCTTTTTATAGCTATATTATTGATAATCAGTCTAACATTTTTGTTGTTTCATATCTTTAATATCTCTTCCTTTTTATGCTTTCGAATTTTCTGTTTTTTCTCAAATTTTGACGTCCAAAAAACGAACGATTAAAAGACAGTTTTTGCTTGTAATCCTTCCGTTTATGGTCTTTCGCCTATAAGGTAATGAACGGCTATCGTAAATCAATTGGCAAGAGGAACACAAGGCTTGCCGTATTCTACATAAAGTGTTTGCAAATGATTGAAACTCAAGTGTATACAAGAGTATCAAAGCCCCGGAGGAATACCCTTTTCTGAACAAAATCATAGAATGGAAGCGGAGAAAGAAAGTGAAATATGGTATGCTATGCGTGCCACCTACCGTAGAGAGCCTGATGCTATGCGTCTTCTTGAAAAAGAGAAAATGGGCTGTTTCGTCCCCATGCAATATAAGATAAGTATAAAGAAAGGTAAGAAAGTCCGAGCTTTGGTTCCTGTTGTCCACAATCTGCTTTTTGTCCATGCCCGTCCTTTGGATGTGAAACGTGTGAAGTCTCAGGTCAGTTATCTGCAATACATCACCGATACCCGCAGCGGACGGAAGATAATCATTCCGGATGTCGAGATGCAACGCTTCATTGCTGTAGCTGGCACTTATAACGACCATCTCCTGTATTTCCAGCCTGATGAACTGAACCTGTCGAAAGGCACGAAAGTCCGTGTCACCGGCGGTGACTTTGCGGGACAGGAGGGTATTTTTCTGAAAGTGAAGGGTGCTCGTGATCGTCGTGTGGTTATCGAGATACAAGGCGTCATTGCCGTAGCCATGGCCACCATCCATCCGGACCTGATTGAAGTAATCAAATAATTGACTGTTGATAATCAATGATTGATCGTTGCCAGTTGATAAATCATAAATCTGAAATCGTAAATAAAAATAATTATGTCTCTTTCTGCAGAAACAGCTGCCCTTCAGCGTGCAGCACATGAGCTGATGTATTTGGGTGTTGACGGGAGTCCCATCTATAGCGATGATTTGTCCCGCCGCAACGGTGAAGTCTACCGCCTGACTACTGCCTTGTATAACTCCGGTGCCAAAGGTTCCACAGTTGAAGAACAGGCGGATGTTTGTCTTGCTCTCTTGATGGGGTATAGTGCCTCCTTCGTTGATCATGGTGAAAAACAGCAACATGTTCAGGAAGTGTTGGATCGTTGCTGGAATATCCTCGATACTCTTCCCGCTTCGTTATTAAAACTTCGCTTGCTCACTGCTTGCTATGGTGAAGTGTTCGATGAGCCTTTAGCTGACGAGGGGCGTGCAATTATTGCTTCCTGGGATTCATTATCGCTCACAGTTGAACAAATGGAAGCTGCCGAGGAGTTTCAAAATGCGGTCAATAATCCTTATCCGTGGGAATATGTTGATGAATAAAATGCCTCTACATATATCTTTTGAAACAATATGGAAGTTATAAAAACATTAATAGAGGGCGTTGTCATCATTGAACCTCGTCTTTTTAAAGATGA
>ERZ826016.783-NODE-783-length-36281-cov-17.827306_pt1 | contig 36281 bp, 26 predicted proteins | sample MGYA00519872_ERZ826016 | MGnify/ENA primary metagenome ERZ826016 (study PRJEB31778, sample SAMEA3449218) | human gut metagenome | biome: human gut; feature: human-associated habitat; material: faeces | place: United Kingdom | collected 2010/2012 ... | reverse complement strand
TGATGATAACACCGTTTGCCGCACGCGAACCGTAGATACTTGCCGAAGAAGCATCCTTCAACACTTGGATACTTTCAATATCGGAAGAATTCAATTCATGCATACCGGCTTTGGTAGGCACACCGTCAATAATATAAAGAGGATCGTTATTATTCAGCGTACCGACACCGCGGATGCGGACAGTAGCCTTTCCACCGGGATTACCATCAGCCGTCACCATCATTCCGGCAACCTTTCCTTGAAGGGCACGCATCGGATTATTCTCCGGCACTTTTTTCAATTCATCCACTTTCACCACGGCAACCGCACCAGTCAAATCCGCCTTGCGCTGAGTGGTGTAACCTGTTACCACAACTTCATCAATAAGCTGTGCATCTTCCTCAAGAGTAACCTTTAGATTGGGTTGTGCTTTTACTTTCATGGTTTTGAAACCGATATAAGAAACAGTAAGTTCCGCACCGCTCGTCACGTTGAGGCTAAAGTTTCCGTCAAAATCGGTAATTGTTCCGTTTGTTGTACCTGTCTGCACAACCGAAGCACCAATAATAGGCTCTCCATCTGTTTTTGAAATTACATTTCCTGTGATTGATATGTTTTGTGCCCAAACATCGAGAGGCAACATGCATATCATAAGGAAAAGCAAACCTAAGAGAAGTTTCTTTTTTCTCATAATATTAGTATTTAAGTTTAAACATTAGTATTTCGTTTTCGAAATTATCTGCAGCAAAGATAGAAGCGAACGAAAAAGCAGCAATACAACTTTTGTTTCAAAAGCTAAAACTTTTGATACATTGTGCTACAAACAGGATATTTTATGGGATATTTCATGCATTACACCCATATTGTTATTTTGGCATTCACCCCTTTCACCTGCTTGAAACTGCATGCAGCAAACGGTTTGAAGGTGAAGGGGGTGTTTCATTGAAGTGCACCCCGGAAATGGGACTTAAAAACCACCCTTGGGATGTCGGGCAATTACCCTTGGGAAATCGGGCAACATCCCAAGGGTAATTACGCAACTACCCATGTCTGAATTCAAAGCTGCGCACAGTTGTCTTCAAACAACAGGTCGTTTATAAAAAACGACAGGACGTTTGTAAGCAAACATCAAGTTGTTTTTCACAAACAACTTGATGATTGAAAACAATCACCTCAGTGATTTTTCAGAGCAATGCACTTCAGTGAAACTGCCCTTTCACCCGCTATCGCCTTGCTGTAAAGGGTTTCAAGAGAGGTGAAAGGGATGAATCCGGAAACTTTAACTTTACTGTAACGGTGGTTTATAGGCGGAATAGTAAAAACCGGCGTCCCTCCAGTTTTTTATACAATAAAAGTATGTCGATTCCTTGCATATGTTATATATATGTTATACATTTGTGATATATAATATAACAGGTATGGAAATAACAATAAATAAAAAACAAACTGCGTTCCGGCTGAGTGAGGATTTACTTGAACGTCTTAAAAAAGCAGCAAAGAAAGAACATAGAAGTCTTAATAACTTCGTTGAAAGTATTCTTATGGATATTGTTTATAACGAGCCGAACGAAGAAACCAAAGCCGCAGTTGAAGAAGCAAAAGCCGGTAAGTTTGCCGGTACAATTGATACGAAAGACTTCAATACATTTATGGAATCAATAAATAATATTGAATGAAAAAACTTCGTTATACTACCAGAGCTAAGAAAGATTTAAAAAAATATAGGAATAATTCCGGTAAAATGCAAAAGTTATACGAGGTTATCAACTTTCTTATCAATGATATTGAGATTCCTGAAACTTTTTTACCACACAAATTAATAGGGCAATACAAAGGCTGCATCGAATGTCATATTGAAGGGGATTTCCTTTTGATATGGTTTGATGCAGATAGTGATTACATAGAGATAGTCAGACTCGGAAGTCACTCGGAAGTATTTTAATCCGGCACATTTCCATATTTTATAGACCGGGTGTGTGAGTGTTTGTAATGCGTATCAGGTTCCCGCAAGTTCCTCTTTTCGATACAAATACTGCGCCCGGCTCTTTATATATAATAGTTTGAATGCCATATGCGTTTAAATTCGATAGTATTGTCATTGCCGACCTGATCGGCAATAACAAATTACATCTCCCCACATAAAATATTCCTTTCCAATTTTCCTTTTATACGTAAATTAATTTATCTTTGCAAAGCAATCGGGGAGAAATCCGATTGCCTGAGTTTGTTTTGGCTGAAAAGAAAAACTTGCAAATATTTCATTTACTCAAAAAACAATCCATCACTCAGATACGTCACACACAGCTTTCTTTAGCTGGGTGTGTGAGTGTCTGTAGTGATGGTGGGTTCCGCAAGTTTCCTCTTTTCGGCGCAGATAACGATCACACCTAGCTTCTATATAATAACATAAGCATAGGTGGATTTTAGTTTAACTTTAAAATGTGCCGTGCTTATGAAACTTATCTCTTTAGCTCATGCCGTTGTGGCACACAATGTCATTCCCGCTTATCTCAAACGATTGATTAAGAGTGAGAAGATTATCGGTTCTATTACTCCCGAAGGAACTTTAATCGATGAAGAAAGCCTGAAAGAGTATCTTGCAGAACATCCCGTTCCTCCTTCTAAAAAGAAATTCAACCTGAGTCTGAGTGACGAGCAAGTGGAAGCAATAGATGCGGATTTATTTAACAACAAAGATGCCTTTACCATACTCAACCTGCTGAAACCTTGCAGAGATGTATTCAATGCCAACATCCGCCGGATGGCGCAACTTATAGAAAATGATAAATACAGAGATATATTTTATTCTGTCTCCACAGGAACACCTTTTAAAGAAGCGGGGCAAAAATATGGATTGAATCCCAAAACGGTGGCAAGTATCTATCAAAAGACAGCGGAACAACTGATGCACCGGGAAGAAGATACATTTAAGCTTGCCAAGGAGGAAAGCGAAAGATGCGCCATGCTCCATCACAGTTTTCTTCACGCTATCAGCGAACTGCACAATCTGTGGACAAATGGCGAATCTTTTGACATGCCGTGCAAACTGTCTGATATTGAAGCTCCCGCCGAGATTGCCAACTACCTTAACAGTCCGCTTTCCACACTGGATTTATGTATTCCCATGAGCGTTCTCTACTTGTTGCGCCGGAACAACATCGTTACTCTATCCGATTTGCTGAGATACACCAAACAGCATGGTTGGAAAAGATTGTTAAAGCTGAATGGAGTCGGCGGTATCTCTTACTCTATGTTACTGAAAGCATTGATGAAAGAAAGAATTATCGACGAAGACATGAATTGCTCTTTATACCAATATATCTACCTCACGGAATGAAGCAGTGAACTGCTGCACATATAATAACAAACAAAAAACAAGAAGCAATTGCGGCTAACAATCAAATATTTAATATCTTTGGCGGATATAATTGTAATACCTATTCAGGATTAATCTTATGAAACAGTTGCTTTTATCGTGTATATTCAGTTGGGGATTATTCTTTCTTCCCTCTTCCGTGGAAAACGCAAATGCCCAAAAAGACCACAAGTTCTGCATTTCAGGTGAGATAGACGGGTTAATGCCGGGCGATACTCTTTCGTTCCAGAAAATTAAGTTTCCATACAATGGGGAAGATGGAGAAAGGGCTTTTAATGTGATTGTAAACGAACCGAATAAATTCTCTTATTCAGGCAAACAACCGCATACTCAATATTACCGTATGGAATATAAACCAACTTCAGGAAAATATCAAACGAAGTCAACGCGGGCTTTATCCATTATTATGGAAGAAGGAGATTATCAGTTAAAGGGAACAACCGATTTCATATATAACAGTACTATCAGCGGTGGTTTTTATGATACCCCTTTACTGAAAGAGATATTACACATGCAAGACTCTTTAGAAATCATGCGGTCAAAATATATAATAATTATAGAAGAGGCAAGAGCAAACAATAACACAGAAAAAAGCAAAGAATATATTGATAAGTTCAATCGTTTTCATGATACTCATAAAGAAGCTTATGCCGCTTTACGGAAAAAGAAAAAAGAATTAACAGCAAACAACCCGTCGTCTACTTGGGTTATTGTAGATTATCTGAAAAAAGTTTCTTATGCTTCCCCCGAAGAAATAAAATCTGTTCTTTCTAACATGAATCCAAAAGCACAAAGCAGTTATTACGGACAAAGACTTCAACAAGAGATAGAGATAATAGAAAAACTTGCACCGGGCAATGAAGCCCCTTTCTTTTCCGTTACTACCATTGACGGAAAAAGAATAACCTCTGACGATACCAAAGGCAAATATCTTCTTTTATATCATTGGGGACTTTGCCCCGGCTCTATTTCTATTGATAAACAGGTCACTGCCCTCTATGAAAAATATAAGGAGCATCTTTTCGTTGTTGGAATAACAGACGATATGCAAACTATTCATAAAGCGAATAAAGAAGCCAAGGAAGACGATGAGATATTAGGCATGAAGTTGAAACCCGTCCTTGAAAATATGGTAATGCATCCTTGGCCTGAAGTAGAAAGTAGTGGGGATAACCACAAAATCATAAAAGACTTCGCTTTTGCAGGCTTACCGTACTTTGTGTTCATCTCTCCGGAAGGAAAGATAATCGAACGGGATTTTCATAAGGCTTATGAGAAAGCAAAAGAAGTGATGAAGTCTGAATTCGATAAAATGCAGTAATCATTTAAAAGCAGCAAACTGCTCGGCGCACCGATAGCCTTCTTCGTAGAAGCAGGTCAGTTTCCTGATGTCTTTCTCAATCCTGTCCACCATGACAGGTTTAACGGGACGGATTACTTTTATCTTTCCCTCGTCTTCGAGACGTTCCACCATTTCGAGCTGTTTGTTATATACCCTGCAACGACGGCTGAGCGCCACGCGCAAACGGGGGTATTTCTTATATATGAAGTGAGGGATTTTCATATCCTTGGCATTCTTGCGATAGCCACGGTTGCGGGTAAGCACCACCACATTGTGTTCATAGCCCTGATTCATGGCACGTTCCAAAGGAATGGAATCTACAATGCCGCCATCGAGCATGGGAACGTTATCCACATAAGTAATGGGGCATACATAAGGCAAGCTGCTCGATGCACGAACAATATCTATCACCCGTGCCTTGTCCTCTTTCTCCTCAAAATAGTTTGCCGTACCTGTCAGGCAATTAGTTGTCACCATCTCAAAACGTCCCGGATTAGAGAAATAAGCATCATAGTCATAAGGAAGAATATGTTCGGGAAACTCGCTGAACAAGAGGTCGAAATCCATGATGTTGCGTTTCTTCCAAAGATAGCGCACTCCTATATAATTATACTTTTCTAGCAAATCAATGTTACTGAACTTGGCACGTCCGCGCTGACCTGACATATAGGAAAGCCCGTTGCATGCTCCCGCCGATACCCCGATGGTATATGGAAAACGAATTCCCTTATCCATAAAATAATCGAGAACTCCGCAGGTGAATACTCCGCGCATACCTCCTCCTTCGAGCACTAATCCGGTAGTGTTGTTTATTGTCATTGCTTGCTGTTTGTTTTAATAGTACAAAAATAGTTCTTTTTAATTTTCTTTCTCGGGTGTATGAGGATAAAATGTCACAAAAGAAGGCAATAATACCGGGGAAGAGGTATCTTCCGTTAGTTTCTGATAAACTTTGTAACTCAACAGTAACAAACTGTTGCGCTTTTCGAAGACTAAGCCGGACGGTTCGGCAAACTCTTTCAACAGAATACGGTCCCGGTATCGCTGTACCAATGCAAAAACTTGCTTCATGAAATCCTCGTTTCCACTCTTAAACAAATAAATGGTCATAGTGTTTTGAGTATTCTCCATGACAGAAACCAGATAAGGAAGCAAGAACTCGTCCATATCACCTCCGAGAACCATATATAAGTGTTCCACCTTGGATGAACCGCGATTGACGTAAACAGCAACGGGGCAAGTTACATTCTCTATTATTTCCTGAATCTTTTCACGGAACAGCCCACCCGGCAAGCCCAGACTTTTTTTTCCGATGAACCGCATAAAAGAGGTAATCAAAGGAAACATAGGCGATTTAACATCGCCTGCCACTTCACTGCGCAGTTTATACCCTCCACCAAGCAACAGTAAGTCCACTTTTTCGTCATCGGCAAGCTTCACCATTTCGGATGTCAGTTTATCCGTCACTTTATATCGTTCGTCTACATTTATCTTTAGCCTGTTCGCTTCTTTCCCTATCAGGGAAAAACTTTCTTTTGCATATTGCTCCGCTTTTGCCGGGTTCAGGTCAGTACCCAATGTATAATGGGCTGCAATCACTTGAGTGTTTCCCAGTTCCTTGCCAAAGAGCAAACGGTAAATGGATAACAAATCCTTTCCGGTTTGCGGACGTCCGAAGAATAACAACAGTTTCTTTTTGGTATCGGTCACTGCTCCCCCTTCCTTTTTCAGGAATAACTTCTCTACCAAAGCAAGCAAAGGGGTTGTCATGAAAGTGGTTACTAAAGCCATTATCACCAATATGACAAAGATTGAAGGCGGCAACACTCCCATTTCATAACCAATGTTTAAAGCAACAAGTTCCATCAATCCGCGGGTGTTCATCAATGTGCCGATCGTCAGACTGTCTTTCCAACTCTCGCCAACCAACCGGGCTGCAATGGCACATCCTCCGAATTTCCCTGCAATAGCCACCACAACAAGCAGCACACACACTCCCCACAGTTGAGGAGTATCAATCAAACCTATCTCGGTATGCAATCCTGTATATGCGAAGAACAAAGGAAGAAAGAAAACCAATGAAACGTCTTCCACTTTCTCCATCATCACTTTGCGGAAACCGAAGTTGGAAGGCATCACCACGCCTGCCATGAAAGCACCAAACAAAGCATGGATGCCTATTATCTCCGTAGTAGTGGCGGAGAGTATCAATATAAGGAAGATGAAACTGACAAACGTTTTGTTTATAACCTCTTTATTGGCATACATGTTTCCTACTTTCTTAAGGAAAGGACGGATAACATAGAACATCACCACTATGTAAATGGCTGTAAACAAGACGGCATAGAGCGCACTGGCAAAAGTTCCGGCTTTGGCAATGGCAATAACCACGGCAAGCAAGCACCAAGCGGTTACATCATCATTGGCAGCCGAAGCGATAGTCAATATTCCCAATGGTGTCTTTGTCATGTTCCGTTCCTGTATGATACGCGCCAGTACGGGAAAGGCGGTTATACTCATGGATATGCCTATAAACAAGGCAAACGGCAAGAAGGTGGTATGCGCAGCGGCATATTCCTCATACACCCAATAGGAAGCAACTATTCCAAGAAAAAAGGGAACGAGAATCCCTGCATGGCTGATAACGAGTGTTTCGTTTATCTTATTCTTCAACACCCCGAAATCCAGCTCCATGCCTATGACAAACATGAAAAGTATCAATCCTATCTGGCTTATCAATTCCAGATTGGTAAGCGAGTCGGGGCGGAAAATAAAACCGAATACCTCCGGGAAGAAATATCCCAAGAGCGAAGGACCGAGAACAATACCGGCAACAATCTCTCCTATCACGCCGGGCTGACCTATATATTTAAACAGAAAAGAAAAAATGCGGACGGCAACAAGCACTACTATGATCTGAATCAAAAGGATAGACATAGGGTGGGAAAGGTTGTCCAACACAACATGCCTGAACATATCAAAAGCGCTTCCCTCTACAAGCACAGGAGCTTTTCCCAAATGGCTGAAGCGCTCACCTTCATGGATAGCTACATAAATGAGACCGCCAAACAGCAGTAACATAAGCATATAAATGCAGTAGTTCTTTTTGCTCTTTTTCATCGTGTTTATAGAATTAGGCTCAAATATAAACACAAATTCGTAACATGTTGTTCATATTTTACTATCTTTGTCGGCATCGTAAAAAACATATTTAATATTTATTATGAAGAAAACCATACTTATCGCAGCGTTGGGCTTAGTATGTTTCAGCGCAACGGCCAAAGACAACAAAAAGAAAGCAGCAGACGAAGGCTTTGTTTTCACAACTGTAAAAGAAAACCCTATCACAAGTGTTAAGAACCAGAACCGAAGCAGCACTTGCTGGAGCTTCTCAACCATCGGTTTCCTTGAATCCGAATTGCTCCGCAAAGGCAAAGGCGAATACGATTTAAGTGAAATGTTTGTTGTTCACAACACAATGACAGACCGTGCCGTTAATTACGTACGTCTTCACGGAAGCAGTTCATTTGCACCGGGTGGAAGCTGTTATGATGTTATTTACTGTATGAAAAACTACGGAATGGTTCCTCAAGAAGCTATGCCGGGCATCATGTATGGAGACTCGCTTCCTGTTCACAATGAAATAGATGCAGTGGCAGGCGGTTATGTAGATGCTATCGCCAAAGGCAAACTTACGAAACTGACTCCGGTATGGAAAGAAGGTTTGAGTGCCGTATATGACACATACCTCGGCAAATGCCCGGAACAGTTCACTTATAAAGGCAAGACTTACACTCCGAAATCATTTGCTGCAGAACTTGGTTTGAATGCAGACGACTATGTTTCACTGACTTCATATACTCATCATCCTTTCTACGAAAAGTTCTCTCTTGAAATTGAAGACAACTGGCGTAACGGCATGTCATACAACTTGCCGATAGATGAATTGATGGAAGTATTTGACTATGCAATCAACAACGGTTACACAATTGCTTGGGGTGCCGACGTGAGCGAAGTAGGTTTTAACCGCGACGGTATCGCTGTTATGCCGGATGCTGCAAAAGGCGCGGAACTTACAGGCTCCGACATGGCACGCTGGACAGGCATGACTGCTGCCGATAAGAAGAAAGAACTTACCGCCAAACCACTTCCCGAAATGAACGTAACTCAGGAAATGCGTCAGGCAGCTTTCGATAACTGGGAAACAACAGACGACCACGGTATGCAAATCTATGGTATTGCCAAAGACCAAAACGGCAAAGAATACTATATGGTAAAGAATTCTTGGGGTACAAACAGCAAATACAAAGGTATTTGGCACGCTTCCAAGGCTTATGCCAAATATAAAACAATGAACATCGTGCTCCACAAGGATGCTATTCCCGAAGCTATTGCAAAGAAATTAGGAATCAAGTAATTGTTCCTGCTTCCTATAATAACTTATAAAACAGAAGAATCTGTATTCATCTTTACCGGTGGGTACAGATTTTTCTTCTTTACGTCCTCAGAATAACAAACTAAAAAAAAATGAAAGGATTACGAACAATAAAGCCATCAACCGTTATCTCACTGTTACTTATTTTAATCGCGCCCGCTAAAGTATGTGCGCAAGAGTTTTTTATCAATGCCGACTTTGTGAGCAGCAGCATCTGGAGAGGTATGAAATGCAGGGATGCAAGTGTTGAGCCCACATTAGGATTTACCGTAGGCGGCTTTACCGTTTATGCATGGGGAAGTACCGAATTCAAATCAAACAGCAATGAAATAGACCTTTATCTGGATTATGAGTACAAAGGTTTTAAAGTAGGTATCGGCGATTACTTCTCTCAAGACGGTGAGCAACCCGGCTTTTTCAATTATAAGTCACATTCCACTTTTCACACCATTGAGTTTTATGCCGGTTACACTTTTTCCGAAAAGTTTCCGTTATCCCTTACATGGAACACTATCTTTGCAGGGAATGATTACAAAGAGAACGGAAAGCGGGCCTACTCAACCTATATAGAGGCCGCTTATCCGTTCACGATAAAAGGAGTGGATTTGAAAGCCGAAGTAGGTTTTACGCCGTGGGAAGGTGATTACTCCGACAAATTCAATGTTACCAACATCGGGCTTTCTGCTACCAAAGCTGTTAAAATAACCGATGCGTTCTCCCTACCTATCTCTGCAAAACTGATAGCTAATCCTTTCGAGGATAAACTATATTTCGTATTCGGAGTGAGCTTATAAGTTGCACCACTCTCAAAAGGCTTAATTATCCTTTGGCTTCTTCTTTGTTAAATACTTCTCCTGTATATTCTGCATCAACTCATAAAAGTTTGGAATATAGACAGTAGCAAAGATTGTATTCATTGCCATACCGAACACGACGGCAGCACCCAATGACAAACGGCTGTTTGCCCCGGCTCCCGTTGCAAACAACAACGGCATAACTCCGAGCACAAAAGCAAAGGAAGTCATCAGGATAGGGCGAAGGCGGACATGTCCTGCTTCATAAGCCGCCTCACGTATCGGGTTGCCCTGAGCACGGTAATCACGGGCGAACTCTACAATCAAGATACCGTTCTTGGCCGAAAGAGCGATGAGCAAGATAATACCGATCTGCGTGTAGATGCTCACCGGGATGCCCATCACCCAACAACCGATAACGGCACCGAGCAGTGCAACCGGAATACCCATGACGGCAGCTACCGGGCTTGTCCAGCTCTCATATTGCGCAGCGAGTACAAGGAAAGCAACAAGCATCGCCATAATGAGGATAATGGTAGTGGTGCTTCCCGCTTTGGTTTCCTGATAAGCAACGGAAGTCCACTCATACCCGAACTCGTTGCCCAACTGCTGTTTGATAAGCTGCTCCATAGCCTGAATACCTTCGCTCGAACTATGCCCCGGAGCCACGTTGCAAGTAATGGCTGCCGTGGAGTACATGTTGTAACGGTTTATCTGATCCATGCCCAACTGTTCCTGTATCTCTGTGAAAGAAGAGAATGGAACCATGTCTCCCTGAGAGTTGGAAATACTCAGTTTCAACACATCATCAATTACTTTCTGTGCCTGTTCGCCTGCTTCGATCTTAACCTGATAAATACGCCCGAACTGCACATAGTCATTTACATAAGCCGCTCCCATGTAATACCCCAAAGCGGAGAACACATCGTTCATCCCGATGCCCATGAACTGCACTTTATCACGGTCTATATTTAAGTAGTATTGGGGCACATTTGCCTGATACATACTCGACAGCCCTACGATAGCAGGCTGTGAATGATAATTGGCAAGCAGAGTTTCGACAGCCCGTTGCATTTCCGTCGAACCTAAGTTCCGGCGGTCTTCCAACTGTAACTGCAAACCGCCCGAAGCTCCCAAACCCGGAATAGCGGGAGGAACCATGCCAAAGACTTCGGCTTCCTGTATGCCGTAAGCCATTTCATTGAAACGGTTTACCAGAGCTTGCGCCGTGTGTGCTTTGCCTTTCCGTTCTTTCCAGTTCTTCAACACCACAAAGAATGTTCCCGAGTTTGATTGCTCGCCGCCTCCCATAATGGAAAAGCCGCTAATGCCTATATAAGTTTTTACTTCGGGATAGGAAGAGAGGATTTCACCAATCTGCCTGCCTACTGCCTGAGTGCGTTCAAGACTGGCTGCCGGAGGCAACTGAACGGCAGCAATGAAATAACCGTCGTCTTCTTCGGGGATGAAAGTTGTGGGCCACTTCATAAATAGCAAAACTGCAACCGCCGTTATCAACGCATAAGAGAAGAAAGCAATGACGGGACGTTTCAAAAGCCATTGCACCACACCGTCATAAGCTCCCTGTGTCTTGTCATATCCTTTGTTGAACCATTTATAGACAAAGAAGTTGGACGGTTCGTTCTTCTTCAGGAACAAAGCACAGAGTGCCGGTGTCAAGGTCAAGGAATTGAATCCGCTGAGCAGAGTGGATGCGGCGATTGTCAAAGCAAACTGTTTATACAACTGTCCGGAGATACCGCTTACCAATGTTGTGGGAATGAACACCGCCAACAGTACTAACACCGTTCCCACAATCGGGCCTGTGATTTCTCCCATTGCAGCCGTCACCGCTTCTTTCGGATCGGAGTATTTCCCGGAGTCGAGCAAGCGGGAAGCGTTCTCCACCACCACAATGGCATCATCCACCACAATGGCTATGGCAAGTATCAAGCCAAACAGAGTTAATGTATTAATGGAGAAACCAAGTGCAGCCATTACCGCCAGCGTTCCGATTAATGACACCGGAATGGTCAACGCCGGAATAATCACCGCACGGAAGTTCTGCAGGAACAAGAAGATTACCAATACCACAAGAGCAGTCGTTTCGAGGAAAGTAACCAGAACTTCATCAATGGAAGCATTGACAACATCGGTTGTGTCGAGTGTCACCTGATAGTTTACCCCTGCGGGAAAGTTCTCGGCAAGTTCTTTCATCTTTGCTTTCACTCCCTTCGATACATCCAAAGAGTTGGAACCCGGCAACTGGTAAATAGCAATGGCGGCCGTAGGTTTGCCTGCCAACTGCGACACCACTCCATAAGAAGCACTGCCGAGATCTATCTTGGCCACATCTTTCAGCCGAAGCATCTTCCCACCGTTCTCTACCCGAAGTATGATATTACCGAATTCCTCCGGTGAGTCAAGTCTTCCTTTTACCGTCAGGGTATATTGATTGGCATTATCACTGCCTTCCCCGATAGATTGCCCCACATAACCGGGAGACACTTCCACATTCTGCGTGGCAATGGCCTGATACACTTGCTGAGGCGTGAGGTTACGGATGCGCATGGCTTCGGGATCGAGCCAAACGCGCATACTGTAATCTCCTGCTCCCATTACATTGACCGCACCTACTCCCGGCACACGGGTAAGTTGGTCTACAAGGTTCAGCTTGGCATAGTTTGTCAGGTAAAGCCCGTCATAGACAGCCTCATCGCTTGTCATGGTGAGGAACATTACAATATTGGACGACTGTTTCTGCACCGTCACTCCCTGCACTATGACAGGTTCGGGCAAGCTGCTTTGAGCCACGCTTACACGATTCTGCACCTGCACGGTAGCCATATCTATATCTGTGCCGACGGCAAAAGTAATTGTCAGCGAATAAGCTCCCGAACCGGAAGAGTTGGAACTCATGTAAAGCATGCCGTCCACTCCGTTTACCTGCTGCTCGATAGGAATACCCACCGTCTGTGCCACCGTCTCGGCATTAGCTCCCGGATAGAAAGCCGATACCTGAACCGTAGGCGGAGTAATTTCAGGATATTGCGCTATCGGTAATATATTTAATGTAACCAATCCGGCCACCACAAACAGCAGCGCAAGCACTGTGGCGAATATAGGCCGGTTGATGAAGAACTTCGAGAACATCTTTTTTAGTGATTAGTGGTTAGTGATGAGTGATTAACCGCAATGGGTTTGATTTCCACACCGTCCCTTACTTTCAGTAATGCTTTCGTAACGTAACGCTCTTGGGGAGCAAGCCCTTTCGTCACCATGCGCAGAGTATCATCAATCAACTGCCCGGTTTGAATATGCCGGTATCTCACTATATTGGAATCATTGACCACATAAAGATATTTACCCAATTGGTCTGTTCCGATGGAAGCATCGCGCACGAGTGTTGCATCTTTCTGCTCGCCATAGGGAAGCGTGATGCTCACATAAAGCCCGCTTTTCAATATTCCTTTCGGATTATCCAGATTGGCCCTTACGTCCAATGTTCCCGTAGAAAGGTTGACGCTCGGTGAAAGATAATCCAGCTTGCCGGAGTAGGTTTGTGTACCATCTTCGCCCAAACGGACAGTTACTTCGTGCGGAAGCGATGATTCACCGTCTGTCATCAGCATACTGAGCCACTGGTTATCGGCAACATTGAAGTAAGCATACATGCGGTCGTCCTTATAAATGGTAGACAAGACGGCAGGTTGCAACGAACCGCTGATGTAACTACCCACATCATACTTGGTACGGTCTATTGTTCCGTCGAACGGAGCACGCACATAGCAATATCCCAGATTGGTCTTAGCCGTATTGAGTGCTGCCCGTGCATTATCCACCGCTGCCATACCTTCGGCAACAGACGATTGTGCCTGCAAAAGCTGTATCTTACTGACTGCATCGCTCTTTATCGCTTCTTTCATCCGGTCATACTGGTTACGGGCATAGTCCAACTGTGCCTCGGCTGTTTGCAATTCTGCTTCTGCCTGAGACACCGCATTCTTGTAAAGAGTAGGCTCTATCACAAACAACACTTGCCCTTGCCTTACCTTCGTTCCGGGTTGGAAGTTCACCGATTGAAGCACTCCGCTCACCCGCGCCATAAGGTTCACTGTCTTATCCGCCGACAAATAACCGGGATAATCTTTCGTCAGGGTTACGGTTCTAACCTCCGGATAGGCCACGTCTATCGGCAGCACCGGCATGGCAGCCGATGTTTCTTTCTTCTCCTTGCATGCAGCCAACACCATCGTTGCAGCCGCCAATATAATAAAGTTTATCTTCATATTTCTTCTATCTTTATTTAACTGTCAATTCTCAACTCTCAATCCCAACTTATAAACTCCATCCTCCGCCAAGCGCCTGATACATCTGTATCAGCCGAAGCAAGGAAGCACCTTTTGCCTCCACCAATGCATTTTCATAAGAGAGCAAGGAGCGTTGTGCATCAAGCACATTCTGGAAAGGAGTCAACCCCTGTTTATAAAGTTCGAGGGAAAGGTCGAGCGTTTGTTGCCCCTGATTGCGGACTTCGCGAAGCGCCACTATCTGTTTGATAGAGTTTTGGTAAGCACTCATTGCATTATCCACTTCCTGAACGGCAGTAAGCACAGTCTGGTTAAACTGGTTGACAGCTTCATTCAACTGCGCACGTGCCAGCTTGGTAGCATTGACCAACTTCGTTCCGCTAAACAATGTCCATGTAAATGACGGGGCAATCTCATACGTCAGACTGTTACTCTTGGTAAAGTCTTTCATATCCCGTGAGGCATACCCCACAGAACCTTTCAGAAAGAATTGCGGAAGCCAATCGGATTTAGATGCCCCGAGCGAAGCTGCCTGCGCATTAACTTGGCGTTCCGCTCCACGAATATCGGGACGGCGGCGGAGCAGATTGGCAGGAATCCCTACGCTGACCAACTCCATATAGTCAGGCAACTGCCCTACCCGTTCTAATGAGGGACGAAGCTCGGAAGGGTAAACACCGAGCAACACCGCAAGCGAGTTCATATACTGGATAATCTCCGCTTCAATAGACGGAATAGATGCTTTCGTGTTGTAGTAAACAGACTTTGCCTGAGACACATCGAGCTTGGAAACAAGCCCCGTATTGTAGCGCACTTCGGTAATCTTCAGCACCGCTGCTTGAGATGCACAGTTCTTGTTCACCACTTCCAACTCCTGTTGCAGTTCCCTTAAATTAATGTAAGCGGAAGCAACCTGCGCACAAAGTGACACCATCGTGGCATTATACTCCTCCTGAGTTGCCATGAACGTTTCCTTTTGCGCCTTCACCCGGTTGCGGATGCTGCCGAAGATGTCTATCTCCCAGCTTGCACCGAGTGCAGCATCAAAGTAATGACTGGTAGATTGTGGCAGGGAACTTGTGTTTCCGCTTGTTTGCTGTTTTGTCCAACCGCCATTCAAGGCTATGGAAGGGAAGTAACTTCCCCGCTGAATGCGTAAATTCGCCCTCGCCATTTCAATGCGGTCAACAGCCGACAATACGGAATAATTCTGCTTCACCGCCACTGCGATGAGAGAATCGAGAACAGGATCGTCAAAAGCCTTCCACCATCGGTCGTCCACCGGCAATGTCTGCTGAAAGACACTGTCAGCTTCCACCCACGAGGCAGGCAGGGGCTTATCCAAATATTTATCTGTCTTTTGCGCCCATGCAAAAGAAGAAAGAAACAAAAAGAGCGATACGCTCCATATCCGTAAATCCATAAGTTAAGGTCTTTTATTGAGGAAATAACAAGACCTTACTTATTTTGTTTATCGATTTAAAAGTTTAAAAGACTTATTCGGCTCCCTTCCAGCGTGTCAACTGGGGAAAGAAACTTTTCATTTCGGCAATGGCTTCCTCTCTGGTATATTTCGTACCCGAATCCTTATTGAACTCATCCAGAAACTGAACACAGTGCTCAATCATGTCATCCATCGTGCACTCCTGAGTGAAGTTCCCGTTCTGATAACAATATGCACAATACTCTTCATTCCTGCTACCATCGGCATCGGTGCCGAAATGCTCCTCCATCGTCAGCGGCATTCCGCAGCTTTGGCAAAATTTCAAATCTTCGTTCATTGCATTCATATAGTTGATTTGCCAAAGATAACGATTAAGACAAACACATCCAAAGGCGGAGATTAGTATTTTCGTCGGCATATGTTAAACTTTTCACTGCAGAGAAACAAGCATTTCACTGCAGTGGAACGTATGTTTCTCTGCAGTGAAACGCTTGTTCCACTACAGTGGAATACTTAAATCATAAGGAAGAAACAGTTAATATCTACCCAATAACATACTAAATACTATACATTAAAAGAGTAATACAAGCATATGTTTGCTCTATTAATGCTCATAAGAGCAACAATTGTGCACTTTTTGGTCGGTTTTCTTTGCAGAACCAATGGTTTGAGTAATTTTGCAGTCACTATTAAATCGGTACTAATACCAAAATTAAATAACATGAGTTTGAAAATTGTTGTATTGGCAAAACAAGTTCCCGACACACGAAACGTTGGGAAAGACGCCATGAAAGCCGACGGAACCATTAACCGTGCGGCACTACCGGCTATCTTTAATCCGGAAGACCTGAACGCTCTTGAACAGGCACTCAGATTGAAAGACACACATCCCGGCTCTACTGTAACCATTCTTACAATGGGTCCCGGACGCGCAGCCGATATTATTCGTGAAGGCCTTTTCCGCGGTGCGGACAACGGCTACTTATTAACAGACCGCGCATTTGCCGGAGCCGACACATTGGCAACATCTTATGCACTTGCCACCGCAATCAGAAAGATAGGCGAATATGATATTATCATCGGCGGCCGTCAGGCTATCGACGGTGACACGGCACAGGTAGGTCCGCAAGTTGCCGAAAAGCTTGGTTTAACGCAGATTACTTATGCAGAAGAAATCGAGAAAGTAGACGAAGCGGCAAAACGTATCACGGTGAAACGCCACATCGACGGTGGTGTGGAAACCGTAGAAGGTCCGCTACCTATCGTTATCACAGTAAACGGAAGCGCAGCTCCCTGCCGTCCGCGCAATGCCAAGTTGATACAAAAGTACAAACATGCAAAGACTGTTACCGAGAAGCAACAAGGCAACTTGGACTATACAGACCTTTATGACACAAGAGATTATCTGAATCTTGCCGAATGGAGCGTTAACGATGTCAACGGTGACACGGCACAATGCGGTCTGAGCGGTTCGCCAACCAAAGTAAAAGCCATTCAGAACATTGTGTTCCAAGCAAAGGAAAGCAAAACACTTTCGAGCTCGGACAGAGATGTAGAAGACTTAATCGTTGAACTATTAGCTAACCATACAATCGGATAACACTATGAATAACTTATTTGTATATTGCGAAATAGAAGAAGGTATCGTTGCCGACGTTAGCCTTGAACTTCTAACCAAAGGCCGTTCGTTAGCTAATCAGTTGAATTGCCAACTCGAAGCTTTCGTTGCAGGTTCTGACTTAAAAGACATTGAAAAACAAGTTCTTCCCTACGGTGTAGACAAACTGCACGTATTCGATGCCGAAGGACTTTATCCTTATACTTCACTTCCTCATACCTCTATCCTCGTAAACCTTTTCAAAGAAGAGAAACCGCAAATCTGCCTGATGGGTGCAACCGTTATCGGTCGTGACCTCGGTCCCCGTGTTTCTTCTGCACTGACCAGCGGACTGACTGCCGACTGCACAGCTCTTGAAATAGGCGACCACGAAGAAAAGAAAGAAGGAAAAGTTTATAAAGACTTATTATATCAAATCCGTCCTGCTTTCGGTGGTAACATCGTTGCTACCATCGTCAACCCGGAACACCGTCCGCAAATGGCAACCGTTCGCGAAGGTGTGATGAAGAAACAAATCGTTTCACCGGACTATAAAGGCGAAGTTATCCGTCACGACGTGAAGAAATACGTTGCCGACACTGACTATGTAGTGAAAGTTATCGAACGTCACGTTGAAAAAGCAAAGAACAACTTGAAAGGCTCTCCTATCATCGTTGCCGGTGGCTATGGCGTAGGCTCAAAAGAGAACTTCCAACTGCTTTATGATTTGGCAAAGGTATTGAATGCAGAAGTAGGTGCAAGCCGTGCGGCAGTTGATGCAGGCTTTGCCGAACATGACCGCCAGATCGGTCAGACAGGTGTAACGGTTCGTCCTAAACTTTATATCGCTTGCGGTATCTCCGGACAGATTCAGCACATTGCAGGAATGCAGGAAAGCTCGATGATTATCTCTATCAACAATGATCCTAATGCACCAATCAATACCATCGCCGACTATGTGGTTAACGGTAGCATCGAAGAAGTTGTGCCGAAGATGATTAAGTATTATAAACAAAACAGTAAGTAAGATATGTCAAACTTTTATACAGATACTCCGGAACTCAAGCATCACTTGAACCATCCGTTGATGAAGAGAATAGTTGAACTCAAAGAGCGCAACTATGCTGACAAAGACAATTATGATTATGCTCCGATTGATTTCGAAGATGCAATGGACAGCTACGACAAAGTGCTGGAAATTGTCGGCGAAATCTGTGGCGATATTGTTGCCCCCAATGCAGAAGGAGTTGACCACGAAGGCGCAAGCTGCTCTGACGGTCACGCACACTATGCTTCGGGAACAGTGCAAAACCTCGAAGCTGTTACCAAAGCAGGCTTAATGGGTGTTGCAATGCCTCGCCGTTTCGGTGGTTTGAATTTCCCTATCACTCCGTATATCATGGCAGCCGACATGGTGAGCCGCAGCGATGCAGGTTTTGAAAACCTTTGGGGATTACAGGACTGTGCCGAAACAATCTACGAATTTGCCAACGAAGATCAGAAGAAAAGATACATTACCCGCGTATGCCAAGGTGAAACCATGTCAATGGACCTGACCGAGCCAGATGCAGGTTCCGACCTTCAGGCAGTGATGCTGAAAGCTACCTATGATGAAAAAGAAGAATGCTGGAGACTGAACGGTGTGAAGCGTTTCATCACTAACGGTGATGCGGATATTCACCTCGTACTTGCACGCTCTGAAGAGGGTACACATGACGGCCGTGGTCTTTCCATGTTTATCTATGATAAGCGTAATGGTGGTGTAACTGTTCGCCGCATCGAAAATAAGATGGGTATCAAAGGTTCTCCTACTTGCGAACTTGTATTCAAGAATGCCAAAGCAGAACTTTGCGGCGACCGCAAACTCGGTCTGATTAAATACGTAATGGCTTTGATGAATGGTGCTCGTTTGGGTATCGCTGCTCAGTCGGTAGGTATCTCGCAAGCTGCATACAACGAGGCTTTAGCTTATGCAAAAGACCGTAAGCAGTTTGGTAAAGCCATCATCGAGTTCCCTGCCGTTTATGAAATTCTTTCTGTAATGAAAGCCAAGCTGGATGCTTCACGTGCCTTGCTTTATGAGACAGCTCGTTTCGTTGACATTTATAAAGCATTGGATGACATTGCCAAAGAACGCAAACTAACTCCTGAAGAACGTACGGAACAAAAGACATTTGCCAAACTTGCCGATGCGTTCACTCCGCTTGCAAAAGGTATAGGCAGTGAATTTGGTAATCAGAATGCTTATGACTGTATCCAGATTCACGGTGGTTCTGGTTTCATGAAAGATTATGCTTGCGAACGCATCTATCGTGATGCCCGTATCACTTCTATTTATGAAGGAACAACTCAACTTCAGGTTGTGGCTGCTATCCGTTATGTAACAACAGGTGCTTATCTTGCACGCATCAAAGAATACGAAGCAATGCCGGTTGCTCCCGAGTTCGAGGGCTTGAAAAACCGTTTGAAAGATATGGCAGACAAGTTCGGTATGGTGGTTAACCAAATAGTTGAAACCAAAGACCAGGAGTTACTAGACTTCACTGCCCGCCGTTTGGTAGAAATGGCTGCATATACTATCATGGGGCACTTGGTAGTTCAAGATGCTTCCAAGAATGATATTTTTGCAGAATCGGCACAGGTATTCGTGAGATATGCGGAAGCCGAAATTGAAAAGCATATCAACTTTATCCGCAAGTTCGATAAAGAGGATTTGGCTTATTATAGAAAGTAAGAAGCTAATTCTTTTAGAAATAAGAAAGGCGTTCACCTGTTGAAGATGAACGCCTTTTTAGTTATAATTCTTATATAATCTTATTTATAAGTCAATGTCTTTGAAGAAGATATAGGAGAACTTCCTTTATAAGAATAACTTTCTGATATTTTGGTTGGATAGTTATCTGTACTTAGCTCATAAGTATAAGAATAAACATATCCATCGCCATCGTCAGTAGACTTTAATAAATTCTTGGTTGATTTACCAAGTAATCCTGCATAATAAGCATATTCCAATTCATCAACATCTGTTCCTACTTCTTCAAAAAATGAAAGGCCGGCTGTATTAAGTTCCGTATCATAAGTTGAAGTATTGGTATTTGTTTTAACCGGATAGTTATCTTCTTGGTACTCATTGACAACATTTGTAATATTACCATCTTTCCAAGTCAGTTTATAATTATCATAACCATAATCCCCTGTTACCGCAATTTCAGTTAAGCGATCACCATCATATTTAAAAGCAAAAGAGGCATTATCTTCTGAACCATCGTTATCAATAAGCTTCACAGTTCCGGAAGTTGCAAAGCCGTTTGTACCTATATTTAAAGTATAAATATCTTTTTCTTCCTCAGTAGTCCCGTTATTAGAATGTCTATAAACCGAAGTCATCACAACAGTATTACCGGTATAGACAAAAGTAATTGTTTGATCATTCCCTTCTTTTACACTAACTAACTTACTGCCATCATAAGTAAAAGTTGCAGTTTCATAACTATCACTTATAGAAGCTAACTTTTTAGTTCCTTCGGGAAACACATTACCTGTTCCTGCATTTTCACCATTGTTTTCCTCATCATCTCCACATGAAGTAAAGCTAACACATAGAGCCATAGCAAGCAAACTTGCCAAAAATTTAATCTTTTTCATTTTACATAAAGTTTTGTCGGACTGTTCTCTCCGTCTGATATTATCAAATTTAAAAGCGTGAGAACTGTTAAGTCTATCTTCATTCAAGGCTCTGGTAAGCCCATATCCTAAATAGACAACAATCCTCACGCCTACATTATAAACATAGACGTGAAGCGCTTGTTGCTATTATCCCAGGATATTTGAATTTACCAGATTCTGAATGAGGGATAATATCTTAAACGCTTTTCGTTAGTAACCTAACCTTTTTACTCTCATAAGAGAATACTTCGCAAAGTTACAAAAAGTTATAATCTTTCAAAAGCTTTCTTCAAATTATCAATAAACCCACGAATATCTTCTTCCGTAGTATCAAAAGAAGTCACCAAACGAATCTCATTTGCTTCCTCATTCCAGAAATAAAAGAAATAGGATTCGAGCATTTCATCAATTACCGCACGAGGCATAGTCATGAATAACTGATTGCTTTCCATTTTCTGTGTAAAACGGATCTCAGGAAATTGGAGTAATTCTTTATACAGCAATTGCGCCATATCGTTAGCATGAGTGGCATTCTTCAGCCAGAGGTCATTCGTCAAGTATGCTGCAAACTGACAAGACAAATATCTCATTTTTGAAGCCAGTTGGGCTGATTGTTTACGATAGAACTCTGCCTCCTTTGCCAACGCCGGATTAAAGACAACAACACACTCTCCCATCATCAAGCCGTTCTTGGTGCCACCAAAGCTCAGTACGTCAATTCCACAATCAACAGTCATTGCTTTCAATGAAACATTTAGAGCTACACAAGCGTTTGCTATACGCGCACCATCCATGTGTACATACATTCCATGCTTATGAGCCAAAGTCGTAATAGCTTTTAATTCTTCCGTAGTATATACGGTTCCTAATTCAGTACATTGAGAAAGATAAATAGCCCCGGGTTGAGAATGATGCTGATCACCGAAACCATGAAGATAAGGGAGAATCAGTTGCGGAGTAAGTTTGCCGTCAGTAGTAGCAATAGGGCGAATCTGGCATCCTGTCATCTTCACAGGAGATCCACATTCATCTACATAAATATGGGCTGTTTCAGCACAAATAATAGAGTTGTAAGGACGGGTTAATAACTGCAAAGCAACCACATTGCTTCCTGTACCGTTAAAAACAAAAAGAGGCTCACAATCCGAAGTGAATTGTTCTTTCACTTTACGGATAGCTTCCTCTGTCCATTTATCGTTGCCATAACCCAAAGCATGGTCTGTATTTGCCTTTGCAAGAGCCTCCATAATTAAAGGATGTACTCCTGAATTATTATCAGATGCGAAACTTCTCATAAGATTTCTGTTTTATTTTTCAATCTACAAAAGTAGGCTTATTGTTTGACAAACAAACTCTTTTACAAAAAGAATCTTTGAGAAGTTCCGTACATATCTATTTTTTAGATTGTTCTTTCACTGAAATCACTTTATTGGCATTCTCGGCAGCAGTACTCAACATGTCATAAATAACCTGCTTATCTTCTATCATTTTTGTGCTTAAAATAGAATTAGCTTCCAAAAGTCTCGTCTTTTCAGCAGAACTGTTCTTTGCATTTTTACCAGTCTTCACATAAGATTGGAAGGCATCATAGTTAGCATAAAACTGTTGAGTGGCATCAAACAATCCGCTATAAGCGCGTTGCAACTCTTGACGGGTAGCAATATCGAAGCAAGTGTCCGGGTTCATTATTGCCACAGAATCACTCGCAAGAATTACAGGGGAAGTAATATTAGGCGCTACCTGAGATTTATCTTTTCCCTCCATGTATTTCAAAACTTCTTTCATATCATCTTCCCTGACCATATTCTTTAGTAAAGCCAAAGAAGTATCATAATATTTCACAACCTTATTTGCACACTCAAGGCTCATATTGTCTCCAGCCAGCGAATCATTTTTATTTGTTTTACCCGAACAAGAAAACAACAAAATAGCTACTGCAAAAATACCTAACGAAAAAATGTTCTTTTTCATAACACAATCTTTTATTTATATAAAACGTAATCAATGAATTAGATTAATAACAATATAAATTCAATATGGCTCATGCTTTAATAATAATTATTGTGTTGTTACAAAGGATATTTTAGAATCCTAGTAATTTTGTACTAGTAGAAATAACTTTTGAACTGTTAATCAATTGTTGTGGATTTCTTTCATTTTAGTATCTTTGTAGTATTAGGAACAGTTTCCTTACAGACAGCTGTATGTGCGAGTAGTTGTGAACTGCTTTCATTTTAGTATCTTTGTAGTATTAGGAACAGTTAAAAATAAGTTTTGTATCAATGTTTTACGTTGTGAACTGCTTTCATTTTAGTATCTTTGTAGTATTAGGAACAGTTGAATGACAAACTTCAAAAATATTGCAGTGTTGTGAACTGCTTTCATTTTAGTATCTTTGTAGTATTAGGAACAGTAATGTGAAAGTATTTCCATTACCTCTTTGCGTTGTGAACTGCTTTCATTTTAGTATCTTTGTAGTATTAGGAACAGTTATCTGCAAAATTTATAAACTCAACAAAAGTTGTGAACTGCTTTCATTTTAGTATCTTTGTAGTATTAGGAACAGTTTGCTGGAAGAAAGGATCTTGCATAGAGTGTTGTGAACTGCTTTCATTTTAGTATCTTTGTAGTATTAGGAACAGTAGAACGAACATGTAAATCAACATTATATAGTTGTGAACTGCTTTCATTTTAGTATCTTTGTAGTATTAGGAACAGTTGGACTGTGTGCGACTGGGGAGGAAGCCTTGTTGTGAACTGCTTTCATTTTAGTATCTTTGTAGTATTAGGAACAGTGAGAGGTACTTGTTTATGATGATCCGCATGTTGTGAACTGCTTTCATTTTAGTATCTTTGTAGTATTAGGAACAGTATCCGGCTACAACCTTTGACAAATGCTATTGTTGTGAACTGCTTTCATTTTAGTATCTTTGTAGTATTAGGAACAGTCCACTTGATTACATTGTTACGCTTGAATAGTTGTGAACTGCTTTCATTTTAGTATCTTTGTAGTATTAGGAACAGTTCTTGAAAATGGAATGATTAACGGCTATCCGTTGTGAACTGCTTTCATTTTAGTATCTTTGTAGTATTAGGAACAGTCTTTTTCCAATTTGCCCACGAGATAACACGTTGTGAACTGCTTTCATTTTAGTATCTTTGTAGTATTAGGAACAGTTATCGTTAATAATATCAATGCTTAACACTCGTTGTGAACTGCTTTCATTTTAGTATCTTTGTAGTATTAGGAACAGTAAACCTGATGGGGAAATGGTTCATCCTGAAGTTGTGAACTGCTTTCATTTTAGTATCTTTGTAGTATTAGGAACAGTGGTACAGGAAGAAACCCAACGGATACATGGTTGTGAACTGCTTTCATTTTAGTATCTTTGTAGTATTAGGAACAGTTAGTTGTTTTTTTTCACGCTAAATATCTTGTTGTGAACTGCTTTCATTTTAGTATCTTTGTAGTATTAGGAACAGTTTTTAATCTGGCCGTTTGGTTCCCTGATGAGTTGTGAACTGCTTTCATTTTAGTATCTTTGTAGTATTAGGAACAGTATTTACAATGAGTTCTAATTGCATCTTGCGGTTGTGAACTGCTTTCATTTTAGTATCTTTGTAGTATTAGGAACAGTTCTTCGGAATAAAAGTCTGAAACATCTTTAGTTGTGAACTGCTTTCATTTTAGTATCTTTGTAGTATTAGGAACAGTAAGTTTCTAATCCTTGCGTACCAATAACTGTTGTGAACTGCTTTCATTTTAGTATCTTTGTAGTATTAGGAACAGTGAAGACGCTGCTTTAAAGTGTCATTTCGTGTTGTGAACTGCTTTCATTTTAGTATCTTTGTAGTATTAGGAACAGTCTTTTGCCGATTCTTTATAATTATCAAGACGTTGTGAACTGCTTTCATTTTAGTATCTTTGTAGTATTAGGAACAGTAGCCAAAGCTATAAAGAATTGAGTACAGTTGTTGTGAACTGCTTTCATTTTAGTATCTTTGTAGTATTAGGAACAGTAATTGGGATATTCGGAAGATGCAATAAGGAGTTGTGAACTGCTTTCATTTTAGTATCTTTGTAGTATTAGGAACAGTTGGATTATGAGAGAATTTTGTAATAAATACGTTGTGAACTGCTTTCATTTTAGTATCTTTGTAGTATTAGGAACAGTTTCTGGGATAATTCCAAGTTGCCGCAATGGTTGTGAACTGCTTTCATTTTAGTATCTTTGTAGTATTAGGAACAGTGCACTTGCCTATGATAATAAATTTCTTGTAGTTGTGAACTGCTTTCATTTTAGTATCTTTGTAGTATTAGGAACAGTGCGAATAGCCTTCACGGTGATATTGCGTTTGTTGTGAACTGCTTTCATTTTAGTATCTTTGTAGTATTAGGAACAGTACTAACAAAAATATTGATATGAACGATGTGTTGTGAACTGCTTTCATTTTAGTATCTTTGTAGTATTAGGAACAGTCATTTTCGTGTTTATAAGTCTATTCCTATGGTTGTGAACTGCTTTCATTTTAGTATCTTTGTAGTATTAGGAACAGTACCAAAGTAAACTAATAACTTTTTCCAATGTTGTGAACTGCTTTCATTTTAGTATCTTTGTAGTATTAGGAACAGTTCCGGATTCCTGGTTCCGCTCGGCAAGTAGTTGTGAACTGCTTTCATTTTAGTATCTTTGTAGTATTAGGAACAGTGTACTTCATAATTTTCTAATTCCATATAATGTTGTGAACTGCTTTCATTTTAGTATCTTTGTAGTATTAGGAACAGTTCATGTGCATAAAGAAAAAGAAGAAGTTAGTTGTGAACTGCTTTCATTTTAGTATCTTTGTAGTATTAGGAACAGTACATCCTATATTATCAATTGTTAATCAGCAGATTACACTTGATATTTAAATATAAAAAAGGAGGATGTATCAAACTAAAAATCCCGTCGCTTGGCGGGATTTTTAATTTCAAAACAATTCTAATTGCTGTCCGGGAGTATTAACAGTTTGCATATTATTTCCCCAATATAATTCTATATCTCCAAATTGCTTATCTGTTATACAAATAATCCCTATTTGCCCTCTTTCTGGCAAAAAAGATTTCACTCTCTTTACATGAACTTCTGCATTCTCTTTACTTGCACAATGGCGTACATAAATAGAAAACTGAAACATGGTAAACCCGTCCTTTTGCAAGTTCTTTCTGAAATCAATATAAGCTTTCTTATCTTTCTTTGTCTCAGTTGGTAAATCAAATAGTACAAGTATCCACATTACACGATATTCACTAAAACGATCCATAGTTATTTCTCAGGATATGAAATTCGACGAAGTTCTCCACTTAAACATTTATAAAGTGAAGCTGTTGTCTGCGAAACAGCAATCATCAACGGACTTCGTTTTCCACCTATTTTCACCTCTAAAGTAGGTATTTCAAGCAATTTCACTTTTATTTCTTTTGTTATATTGGTGTAATCAATTCCGCTATTTATGATGTTAAAGACTAATTCATCTACATAGGGCCTATACGGCTCCATAATATCATCTGCTAAACAATAGGCATTATATCTATTGTGATGATGAATGCCAAAAGTTGGTAATAAACCACTTACCACTAATCCTCGAGCAACTATGGCACGGAGAATCGCATACCCATAATTTAATAAATTATTAGGAGGAATGCCTTCACGTTCTCTTGTAAATCCATCAATCTTGGTAAATAAACATTTCCAATAATAAGCAGCTGCCCGTGCTTCCAAATTGTCAGAATCACCACTTTTCACATCATCAGCCCAAATACGCATGCATTTCATTTCTTCTCCAATACAATCGCGCAACACAGATGCCTGATTATCTATTTTTGATTTTATTGTTTGCTGCCAAAGTTGCTTTTTAAGTGGAAGAGAAGCATCCAATTGTTGACGGAAACGTTCATTTTGGGTAGTATTTCCATACAAAGGGAGCATTAGGCCAACCGGCATGCTCTTACTATCACAAGTTATCACAGCACAATTATTTTCCAAAAGCATTTCCAACGCTCCAGAGGTTATAGTTATCTGCCTGTTATCCAACAGCACCACTCCAATATCCTCTATTGGTTTAGTTACTTCGGATTGCTTCTTAAAACTTTCGGGTAAAGATTGACTTTTCTCTACTTCAGGTAGTTTGATAACCAATTGCGCATCACGAAGCGAAAGATATACCGGATTACCAAAATAAAGTGTTTTTTTAATCATAGTATTAGATTTAAGATTAATACTCTCCAACTTGAACTATTTGTCCAATGTGATTTACACGAACTTTTACAATGCTATTCACGAAATCAAGGCTCTTATACTGCTTGAATGTAATACCTTTCAACTCCTTATTATCTTTTACCGTTGTCTCCAAATGATGCCTAAACTTATAATCCCGTACAACAGCATTTCCATACTCTACCTTAGACATTGTTTGCACCCTAAATAGATTAGGACTAATCAATGCATAGTTTCCGGAATCCATTAAATCTATCTCACTTGGAATAAATCCAGTTTCTTCATTAGGAAATACGAAATACTCATTTTGCTTCATTGTGAATAAAAATGTCCACCCTTCTGATTGCTTATATCCTTTATCCACAACCGGAAGTCCCTGACTGACACGTTCGGTAGCATCGAAGAATGAAACAACATTATCTTGCAAACATCCTTTCTCATCTATATAAATAGCTACATGATGATTATTACCTGTACTTACAAAATCCACCGGCTGTGTCTTCCCGTCTTTATATATAATCTTTCCATTCACATCATGTTTATCGTGCAAAGCAATTGCATTACTGACTCCACTAATAGTAACCCTTTTTATAGAAATTCCTTTCGCTTGATTAAGCCAGATCGGATTTTCCGATAAATTCGAAAAAGCCTGCTTTGCATTACCACCATATTGAGAAAGACGTTCTAATAAAATTCTTTTTATTTTAGGATCAATCACTTTCTCAATATTCAAATCCGGATTAATTTCTTTACGGATAGTATAAACAGTTTCCAATGTAACAGTCTTCACTTTCAAAGGGACTTGGCATGTATGCAAATCATTTAAATAGAGAGGGCACTTTTCCAAACTGTTTTTTCCTGTAAAAGCCTTTTTAGGATCATTATCGAAAGCACTTAACCTTGCGAGTAATGCATCACGATATTCCTTCCGTGCTACTGTTTCAATTACTGCCTCATTAAATGTACTTCCAACTTTTATATCTTTAGTAACATACTGCTGTATACTTCCATAAATAGTTTCCTGATGAAGTTGTCCTCGAGGAGTTAATTGAATCTTTTCCTTTTTACCAGACTTTGTTTTAATCCTGTTAACATTTTGTGTTACAACCTTATTCTTAGCTTTGATTGAAACTAATACATTCTCAAGCTGTTTCTTAGCTTCTGCACGAAACTCATTCAAAGGTATTGGAGGATTAAAACGCCATTTATCGTGCTTATCACGATATAATTCATTTCTTCTAATAGCATGAATGTCATTAGATTCATCACTCTGCGCATTCATATTATTAAGATAACGTATAAATTCCGGCTTTGTAAATGCAATAGTCAATGCATCCATAGCATGATGACGATGATCATTTCTTTTTGTCCAATCCTTTATTCGGCGTATTTGCTGACCATCTCTATTTTCAAAGATTTCGGTTAACCCCAAACGATTATATTTATCCCAATTGAGCTCCTGCATCACGTCCACTAATTGCCAGTCCTCACGTAAACGGTCAGTTATCGCACCGGTGGTCGGCACTACCTCTTTTACCAATTCCTCGAGCATCATTTTAGCTTTTCTTGCTATATATTGAGAATCACTCAAATCCCTGTTAATAAAGTCATTTGGAATTTCATCATTCTTCATCTTCAATTTCCTATATTTAGCACTACTCCCCTCTCTATCTAAATACGCTATACGTTTTAAATATTCTTCATATCCCGATTCACCATATTTACCGGATAAATAATCACGAGCCGTCATATCTCCTTTTTCAATATTGACAGAACGGAGTTCCAATGTTTTATTAGAAAAAGAATCATCAAATAGTTTAGACTGAGGTATGATATGTTCAATATCAAATTTCTTACTAAACAACTCCTCTTCGTGTATATACGTATTCGAATAAAGTGTATGAAAACCGTTTGGAGCTAACTCCAAATAAAGTTTATAACGTATAATATCGTTCCTGCTAACACGAGTAAAACCAAATTTTTGTTGTATTTCTGCTCTGTATTTCTCATGATCTGTTGTTGCTTTATTAATGACTTGAGTTAGTTTCTCACGCTGCTTTGCATTTTTCTTTAATTCCCGTGCTAACTCTATTCTTATTTCATCAGGTTTTCCATATGTGTCAATAATTTCATTTACAACATTCACTAACTGATTCAAAATCTTTTCAACAACCGGATTACGCAAAGTATTCTTTGGCAAGATTTCAAGTTTGTCCTTTAAAACTTTCGCATCAAGTTCTTCTCTTGTCAGTGAATTCTTTGAATGTCTGTATCCTGCATACACACAAGCTGTACTATAATCATTTCCGGCTCTCATAAATGGCAGAATTTTACGCATGGCCTTACTACTCAAACTACCATAATCCGGTTGAAAAGTAACATTGGCAAGAATAGAAGCATACTCTCTGCCAAAACCATACAAGTCCATTATCTTTTGAATCAGTTTTTCATTTCCTGTAGGAGACTCATCCCCCTCAAAAGAGTATAAAAGATGCCACAACCTGAACATGGGATGCTTCTCTTGTTCTTCTCTCGGAAGCTCGGAATTGAATTTTAATATTTCCGTATTAAAGCCCAAACCACCGAATACATCGTGCACCAAAGTATAAACTTCATCCGCATTCATCTTGCTGAAATCATACTCCCCATGTCCGCTTAAAGCAATTATTCTTTGATAAGCTCTATACAAAGCTGCTTGTGTACGATTTCCTTCTACTTCTTTATGACTCAATTTCAGACCTTTAGAATTTTTATAGAGTAACTTTAAAACTTCTGTATCCTTAAGTTTCTCTTTTATAGCCAACTCTCGAAACAGCAATTCTTTTTCTTCCAGTTCTAAAGGTTTGTCAGATACCCGAAGATCATTCAAGGCTTGCCAGATTTTATACTCTTGGAAAAGAGGAGATGACTTTGGAGTAACCCGCAAACCAACCGTTTTTTTCTTTTTCTTCCCATCTACCTCAACTTCGATTTGCTTGCTTTCGAACTCACAAAAAGAAACCAATCCTTTCTGGCTCTTTAGAGGGCGTTGATAGAAAATGATAACATCACGAATTTCCTCCTTAAGTTCGGAAGTCAATTCCGGATGAAACTTAGCTTGTGTTTCCCAGATACGTTCAAATTCATCTAAGTAATCCTGCCGGTAGAAGACTTGATTCCGCAAACTATAATGAGGATCAGAAGCCAATCTTTGCATTTGAAACTGTCCTACTGTTTGATTATTAAAATAAAGCTCCTTACTCCTATCACTGATTGAGCCAAGATAGCCACTTGAATTCGTGATAACACCATTAACATCACTGATGACGTAAGCCAACTCCTCTTTTGTCAGTTTCCGTGCAAGAGCACTCGAACGCCATCTATAACTCTGCAACCGTTTATCCTTATCTTTAATTTCAGCAGTATATATCTGATACTTCTTTAAAAATAACTTCTGAGTATTTATTTTCCCTTGATTATTTATTTCATTTTTAAATTCCGATGTTAATATTTCAGGATAGAAATGAGCTTGATATTCCCATATTCTATTAAGTTCTGCCTGCAAATCAGACCTATAAAACTCCGGTACATCTTTCTTTCCCAAATTCAATTGTTCTAATACATACTGACCGGGAGTAATACCTCTATTATATAGTTGTTTAGCCACTTCCATTCCATCAATCAACTGTCCTTCGTCATTGGAATTTGCTTTACGGCTGCTCTTATAACCTCGTTTTTTATTAATCATCAATAACACACGGGCAAATTCTGATAAAGATATTTCCTCAATCGCGGCTTTAGCACGTAATTTATAGGTTTCAAAAGTAGTTTTATTCCCTTGTTCGGAAAGAATTGTTTCTTTTGTTATAAAGCCACAAGTCGACAATAAATCAATCAAACATTGACGACGTAGTTTATAGCGTTGAAGATTTCGCCGCATACTTCGTTTCAGTGTACGGTCTGCATTTGTAGTTATGCTTTTTCCTTGTTCAAAGTTCTTTTGTTCATCCACTGTCAATGGATTAACTCTGACACTAAGTTTTATTATTGATGATTTATCTAACCTGTTTTCTGCTTCATTTACTAAAGCCCAGCCAATGCTGGAAGTTCCTAAATCTAAGCCTAATATCCTTTTCATAGTATTTCATTAAACATTTTTCTCAAATATATATAAAATAATTATGTAAATACTTTTTGGATATAAAAACTTTCAATATATTTGCCAATACTAAAATGAAGCAGTTCACAATAAGGATTATTCCGTTGTGTAAACATCTAAGGCGGGGCAACTCGCCTTTTTCTTTTATATAAACATTAAAAAAGGCCGTCTCTTTCGAGACAGCCTTTCCTAAATTCAATCATGGAAATGGATTACATCATTCCACCCATGCCTCCCATTCCGGGAGCTCCCATAGGCATTTCCGGTTTATCTTCTTTCTTTTCTACGATAACACATTCGGTAGTAAGGAACATACCTGCGATAGATGCAGCATTTTCCAAAGCTACACGAGCTACTTTAGCAGGATCTACTACTCCGGCAGCATGTAAGTTTTCGTACTTGTCTGTGCGGGCATTGTAACCGAAGTCACCTTTACCTTCACGAACTTTTTGTACAACTACCGCTCCTTCACCACCTGCATTTTTCACAATCTGACGAAGAGGTTCTTCGATAGCACGTTTGATGATGTCAATACCTGTTGTTTCATCAACATTCTCACCCTTCATGCCTTCCAAAGCTTCGATAGCACGAATGTAAGCAACGCCACCACCCGGTACGATACCTTCTTCGATCGCTGCACGGGTTGCACAAAGTGCATCGTCTACACGGTCTTTCTTTTCTTTCATTTCAACCTCAGAAGCTGCACCGACATAAAGAACCGCTACACCGCCTGACAACTTAGCAAGACGTTCCTGAAGTTTTTCTTTGTCATAGTCAGATGTAGTTGTCTTGATCTGAGCCTTGATTTGATTGATACGGTTCTGGATGTTTTCTTTCTCGCCTGCACCGTTTACAATAGTCGTATTGTCTTTGGTTACAGTTACCTTATCGCAAGTACCAAGCATTTCGAGAGTAGCTTGTTCCAGTTTCAAACCTTTTTCTTCGCTGATAACAACACCACCTGTCAGGATAGCAATGTCTTCCAACATTTCTTTTCTTCTGTCGCCAAAGCCCGGAGCTTTAACTGCACATATCTTCAACTGTGAACGCAAGCGGTTAACAACCAAAGTTGTCAATGCTTCGCTATCCACATCTTCTGCGATGATTAACAATGGACGTCCGCTCTGCACAGCCGGTTCAAGGATAGGAAGCATATCTTTCAGATTGGAAATCTTCTTGTCATAGATAAGGATGTAAGGATGTTCCATTACACATTCCATCTTTTCAGTATCGGTTACGAAGTAAGCCGACAAATAACCGCGGTCGAACTGCATACCTTCTACTACACCTATTGTAGTATCCGTACCTTTGGCTTCTTCAATAGTGATAACACCGTCCTTAGATACTTTGCGCATTGCATCGGCAATCAGTTTACCGATAACAGGATCATTGTTTGCAGATACGGCAGCAACTTGTTCAATCTTGTCATAGTTGTCACCCACTTTTTCTGCTTGTTTTTTGATAGACTCGACAACAGCCGAAACAGCTTTGTCCATACCACGTTTCAAATCCATCGGGTTTGCTCCGGCAGTAACATTCTTCAAACCTACGCTTACGATAGATTGTGCCAATACGGTAGCAGTAGTAGTACCGTCACCTGCATCGTCACCTGTTTTTGAAGCAACAGACTTCACCAACTGAGCACCTGTATTCTGGTAAGGATCGCTCAATTCTACTTCTTTGGCAACTGTCACACCGTCTTTTGTGATGTGAGGAGCACCAAATTTCTTTTCAATAATTACGTTACGTCCTTTAGGACCGAGAGTTACCTTAACGGCATTAGCCAATTCGTCAACACCTTTTTTCAGTTGGTCGCGAGCATCGATATTAAATAATATGTCTTTAGCCATGATTTTAAAATTTTAATTTGATTAAATAATGAAAGAATTAACCCAAGATAGCAAGAACATCACTCTGACGCATGATTAAGTACTTCACGCCGTCAAATTCCAGTTCTGTTCCGGCATATTTACCATATAATACGGTATCACCGGGTTTAACAACCATTTCTTCATCTTTCGTACCGTGACCAACTGCCACAACTTCACCTTTCAAAGGTTTTTCTTTTGCCGTATCAGGAATAATGATACCACCAATTGTTTTCTCTTCTGCAGGTGCAGGGAGGATAAGCACTCTGTCTGCTAATGGTTTTACGTTCATAATCATTATGTATTTATAAGTTTATAATTAAATTTTCGATTTCATCTTTTCTTTTAACCAAAAGTGTGCCAACAACTATTTGGCAGAATAAATACGCCAAAATGACAGAACTAATAACAAAGAACTTATAGGTTAGTTCCTTTTTTAATATTATTTTTGTGCATCTTATCATAAATGAACAACCAGAATGGAAATACTCTTCTTACTTATCGGAATAGGCGTGGGCATAGCAACCGGATACCTTTTAAGTGCACGTAAAAGCAGTGCTTTACGTACCCAAATGGAAATGCAAACCACTTATGCACAGCAGCAAAAGGAGGCCGACAACCAAAGGTTTATGGAAGAAACCGCACGCCTGAAAGAAGAAATAATGAATTTCAAGACACAATCGGAACAAACTGCCAAAGAGCTTAACCACACCAAACAAACTTTGGCAGAAAGCAATGCTGACAAACGGGCACTTCTCGAAAAGCTGGAAACACAAAAGGAGGAAATAGCCGGGTTGCACAAGCAGTTCAACCTTGAATTCGAAAACATTGCCAACAAAATATTCAGCCAAAAGACACAGGACTTCAACAAACTAAGTTCCGAAAGCCTGAGCATATTGCTGAAACCTCTTGGCGAAAACCTGAAAGAATTTAAAAGCCGGGTGGAAGAAGTGTATGACAAAGAATCCAAACAACGTTTCTCCCTTGAAGACCGCATCAAAGAACTGGTGAAACTCAACCAGCAAATCAGCGAGGATGCCACCAACCTGACACGTGCACTGAAAGGAGAATCCAAGACACAGGGCAACTGGGGAGAAATGATTCTTGAAACGATCCTTGAGAACTCAGGCTTAAGGGAAGGAGAAGAATACTTCCGCCAAGAGTTTATCAAAGATGAAAACGGCGAAGCGATGAAAAACGAAGAAGGCAGGCGGATGCAGCCCGACGTTATTGTTTGCTATCCGGACGACCGCCATGTCATTATTGACTCGAAAGTGTCGCTCACAGCTTATGCCAACTATGTTGCAGCCGATGAGGATAATGACCGGGAGCACCATCTCAAAGCACACATGACCTCTATCCGTTCTCATATCGACGAACTGAGTCACAAAGATTATTCAAGCTATAACGTATCGGCTCTCGACTTTGTAATGATGTTCATCCCCAACGAACCGGCTTATGTGCTTGCCTTGCAAAACGATCCTAATTTATGGAACTATGCCTATAATAAAAAGGTAGTACTCATGAGTCCCACTAATCTGATTGCCGCCCTCCGTCTTGCGCTCGACCTTTGGAAGCGGGAATATCAGGAGAAGAACATACAAGACATAGTGAAACGCGGCGCGGCTTTGTATGAAAAGTTGGTGGGATTTACCGATACTTTCGAGAAAGTGGGCGATGCATTGAAGTCGGCAAATACAGCTTATGACAAAGCACTCGGTCAATTCTGCACCGGAGGCGGCAACGTTATCCGCCAAGCCGAGATGTTAAAGGGGTTAGGTATTACTTCTAAAAAGAAATTCTCCGGTAAATATTTATTAGAGGAAACAAACGAAGAAAAAGAAGACCTTGAATAAGCACTTTACAGCAAATACCCTCCAATACATAAGAGTATAATTTCAGCACTCACCTCTTTCACCCGTTCTAAGAGTCTTTATTAAAAAGCGATAGCGGGTGAAGGCAACAAGGTATTTCAAGTGAAACTATACAAATGATTGCCATTGGGCAATGACAAATGTGTGGTTAATTAAGTCAACGCATATGCCTTCGGTCCTTTCATAAATAAACAGTCTCTCAAGAGGGGAGTTAAAAATACCTTCCTCACAATAAACTTTTGCAAATAATTTCCTTGCCACTTCATCAACTTTGTTTATCTTTGTCTCATTCTTTCCACCCTTAATTCTTTTTTTAAGGGAATGGAAAGATGTTTATTACGTAAACATGAGTGTTTGAATATATTATCCCGTCATTGAATTTCGCCAAACTTTTCACTGGGATAATAGAAACAGACACTCATGCGAAATTGTTATATGTAGTCAATCTATATATATATGATTTTGCGTGAGTGTGCTGCGACTATTATTAGTGGAGGGTGTTTGGCGATACCTAATGGCGATAATGGAAGCAGTGCCTCGCGCATTTCTTTTTATTATCCGATAACATCTTCACCAGTTCCCACACTCCAATAATAAGAAACAGTCTTGACGGGGAATTTCAGACTACTTAATATTTAATACCCCCATGAGTGAATACTTATTTATTTGCATTACTATTCTCATAATTATTATCGGTATGGCTGTCCTGTTAAACCAATCCTATAAATCGGGAAAACTGCAAGCACAGATAGACTACAACAATGAATTGATGGATGCATGCAACGAAAAAATCCTCAAATTGCTGAATAACGTATTTCATGCGCTTCCCAGAGAAGTATTTATCCCCGATACCGGTGAAGAAGAGCAAGACTTCGAAGTACAAGAAATGATAAACGATTATCTCGAAACTTTACTCCTCATTTACGATACCTGCGGCAGATATTGCAGTGACTCCCACTTCACCGAAGCCGAATTAAAGCAGCATTTCGGGAGATACATATGCTTTCTGAAAGAAGACAAAACACTCATCAAACTGATTGAATCCCAGCCCGGTTATTATAAAGGTGCGGAGTATTTACTGAAAACATGTGTTTAATTTTCCGTTCCAACTAATTGATTTTCATAAAACAACAGGAGATATTTGGCGTCCCACAATTGTGAGACGGTCGTCTCATATATGTGGGACGATCGTCTCATGATT